>ENA-ORSB01000194-ORSB01000194.1-human-gut-metagenome-genome-assembly--contig:-NODE-194-length-71507-cov-4.879094_pt1 | contig 71507 bp, 69 predicted proteins | sample MGYA00242180_ERZ509144 | MGnify/ENA primary metagenome ERZ509144 (study PRJEB26280, sample SAMEA2338661) | human gut metagenome | biome: human gut; feature: human-associated habitat; material: faeces...
TTGGAAAGCTCTGTCCGGGATGATTTGAACAGCCGTGCTACCCGTATATCTGCAGTAATCAACCCGGTTAAATTGATTATCACCAACTATCCGGAAGGACAGGTTGAAGAACTGGAAGCAATCAACAACCCGGAAGACCCGGAAGCAGGAAGCCACCTGATCGAATTCAGCCGTGAACTGTGGATGGAACGCGAAGACTTCATGGAAGACGCTCCGAAGAAATATTTCCGTATGACTCCGGGACAGGAAGTCCGCCTGAAAAACGCATACATCGTAAAGTGCACCGGTTGCAAGAAAGACGAAGAAGGCAACGTGGTGGAGGTATATGCCGAATACGACCCCGACACCAAGACCGGTATGCCCGGCAGCAGCCGCAAGGTAAAAGGCACACTGCACTGGGTGAGCTGTGCCCACTGTCTGAAAGCGGAAGTACGCCTGTATGACCGCTTGTGGAAAGTAGAGAATCCGCGTGACGAAATGGCCGCCATCCGCGAAGCCAAAAACTGCGACGCACTGCAAGCCATGAAAGAAATGATTAACCCGGATTCATTACATATCCTGAGCGAATGCTATGTAGAGAAATACCTCGCAGATGCCAAACCACTGGATTACTTACAGTTCCAGCGCATCGGTTATTTCAATGTAGACAAAGACTCCACGCCCGAACACCTGGTGTTCAACCGCACCGTATCTTTAAAAGATACCTGGAGTAAAATCAATAAATAAAAAACTGCTTATGAACAATGACCTGTCTTCCTATTTTGAAGACCCGGAATTTAAAGAAGCATTAGAAAAATACGAGGGTATGGTAGAAAACCATACCCCCGCTTATTTTGATGCTGACGAACTGACAGACATCGCTGAATATTATGCTTCAAAAGGAAGACAAACAGAAGCAGAAGCTGCAATAGATTTTGCTTTACAATTGCATCCCAATGATACGGATGCCTTGATTTTCCGTGCCCGGTCCCTAGCCATGAAAGGCAGGCTGGACGAAGCGTATTTGGTAATGGAATTGATTGAAGACCAATCAGACCGCGAAGTGAAATTCCTGAAAGCCGACTTGCTAATGGAAGAAAGACGTCTGAAAGAGGCCGACCATGTATTCGAAGAACTGGCTGCCGACGAGGATGGAAAGCTCGAAACCCTTATCGATATTATCCTTGCCTATATAGACGCCAATCAGGAAGCACTGGCAAAGAAATGGATTAAACGCGTCAGCGACACCTACGACCTTGACTCCCTTCCCAAAAAAAGTCAGAAATTCAGAGACCTGTTGTGTGACTTCTATATCACTTTCAACCATCCCGAAGAGGCCATCCCTCTCCTGCAGACCACACTCGACCGCTACCCCTACTCCATCAACCATTGGAACAGTCTGGGCAAATGCTACCTGAGTACCAATGATTTCGGAGAGGCACACGAGGCAATAGACTTTGCACTGGCCATCGACGACGGCAATACAGAGGCACTGACACTTAAAGCCTTCTGCTACCAGCAAAGCGGTGAATTGCAAAAAGCCTGCGATTACTATCTCCGCCTGGCAGACCGACAGGAGAATAAAGCACGCGCTTATCTGGCATTGGCAAAGACCTATTTCGAAATGCAGGATTATACTTCCTCCATCTATTATATAGAGGAACTGCTAAACAATAAAGATGTATTAAATACATACGAACTGTCCGAACTGTATGGCGACATTGCCTTATGCCATGCTGCTTTAGGGCACAGCGGTGTGGGGCAGGCATTCATCCGGCGCTCCTTGGAACTGAACGAAAACGACCCCGACACACTCGTCGTTGCAGGACGGTTCTTCCTGATGGAAGCCAAGGAATGTAATGACCAGGCTGCCAAAGAAGAAAACCAAGCCAGAGGAGAACTGCACTTCCGGCAGGCATTGACCCTAATCATGGAAGATGAACGACTGGAGTTTCTGTTCACCATCGGTGCCGCCTGTTTCGACACACAGAATTTCAAACTCGCCGCACAATACTACGAACAGATAAACCGCGAATTTCCCGATAATGCACCGGCCACCTATTTCTTTCTGGCCTATTGCTATTTCTATCTGGAAGAAGCCATCTCCTGTATGCATTACATCGCAAAGATGAAACATGAGTTGCCCGACGCATACAGCAACCTGGGTACAAGCGACTCCGTACTGAGCGACACACGCTTTAACGAATTAATGCGTAACCTGAAAGACAGTGTCAATAATGGAAAAGTAGACTTAGACAATTTCTTATAATTAATTAATCATGGAATCAGTTGCATTTATCCAATGGTGCTTAGACCACCTTAATTATTGGACTATTACGTTATTAATGGCCATTGAAAGCTCTTTTATCCCCTTCCCGTCGGAAGTGGTGGTTCCCCCGGCCGCTTATAAAGCAGCAGGAGGAAATAGTGACCTGAATGTATTTCTGGTAGTTATTTTCGCCACCATAGGAGCCAACATCGGTGCCATCATCAATTATTACATTGCTTACTTTGTCGGCCGACCCTTGGTATACAAATTTGCCAACAGCCGCTTCGGTCACATGTGTCTGATAGACGAAGCAAAAGTACAGAACGCCGAGCGTTACTTCGACAAGCACGGTGCGCTCTCCACTTTTATCGGCCGCCTCATTCCGGCAGTACGCCAGTTGATTTCAATCCCTGCCGGCCTAGCCAAAATGAAGCTATCCACTTTCCTGCTTTACACCACATTAGGTGCAGGCATCTGGAACTGTATCTTGGCATCAATCGGCTATTACCTGCAATCAGTAGTGCCCGAAGAACAACTTCTGAGCACAGTGACCGAGTACAGCCACGAGCTGGGCTACTGCTTCATCGCCATCGGTGTATTGATAGTATGCTTCCTGGTTTACAAAGGACGAAAGTAAGTGAACCTTTTTCCACCTGCATTTGTTATAATTACAATATCAAAACTAAAATAATAAAATTATGGCAAAAACAGCATTCAAAGGCACGCCGGTGACACTGGCCGGCGAGTTTGTAAAAGCAGGAACTCCTGCACCCGAATTTACATTGGTAAAAGGTGACTTAAGCAATTATACATTGAAAGACGGAAAAGGCAAGTATCTAGTACTCAACATCTTCCCGAGTCTGGACACCGGCGTATGCGCCACCTCTGTACGCAAATTCAATCAATTGGCAGCCAACCGCCCGAACGTGACGGTACTGGCCATCTCAAAAGATTTGCCTTTCGCACAGGGACGTTTCTGCACCACAGAAGGCATCGCCAATGTTGTTCCCTTGTCCGACTATCGCTATACATCCGATTTCGCACAGAAATATGGTGTACTGATGACAGACGGCCCCTTGGCAGGACTTCTGGCCCGCTCGGTAGTGGTAATCAACCCGGAAGGCAAAGTGATATATACCGAACTGGTACCCGAAATTACGCAGGAACCCAATTACGAAGCAGCCTTAAAAGCTGTAGAGTAAAACAATTCATAAAGGTGCTTTCACACCTAACTTCACGTTAATCCGCTTATAATAAGCGGGTTAACGTGAAACCCTAAAAGCTCCCGGCACCGGACGGTAAGCATCAATACCGGAAACTTTCTCCAACATATTCCTCGCTATCCAAGACTTTATCCGACGATAAGCCGTGCTGCGTGTCATACCGCATACACGCTCCAATTCAAGGCGGGTGATGTAACTGTTGTATTGAAAATAGTCACTCAATATTCCCATCAGTTCAATGTCCGAATAATTCAGCGTATGCTCCCCTCTTTCGGAACGAACAAACTTCAGTCCCTCCAGTTTACCACATATAGCCTTCTCCGGCTTGTACACCACCGACTTAAAACGGATAGACTCCGCCCGCACCTCTCCTTCCTTTTCCACATCGGCCGGACACGACAACGTCATCTGAAAATATCCAATGCCGTCGATATGCACACAATTTCCTTTTTGCAGTTCCTCCACAAAACGGTCACTCATTTCGCACAACACAGCCCTCAAATCACTCTTAGTCAAACTGGTCGCCTTCTGTATATCGTCTCCCAGACTCCAGATACTAACTGTTTTCGACCTGGCTACACGAGCATGCAGATGCGCCACCTCCTTCCCGTCCACTTCGCGGGGAGGGCTCTTATACAAATCATATTCCACCTTCATAATCTTCCCTTTTTAGCGATTATTCCATACGTTTTCTCCTCATCGTCTCAGCCGGGTGAAACGAGAATTCCACCCGGCTGACATGCTCGTTCCACCCTAGTGGAACGGTCGTGCCAGCCAAGTGGAACGATGCCATTTACAGCATAAAGGTAACAAAAAAAAGGCAGACTGACACCATATCAGGCATTTATTTCCAATAAGCGGAAAAATATTTGCTGAGGCGGCAAAATATTTGCAAACCCCTCTCCCGATGTCGTAACTTAGCTGCATAGAAACCAAAAAACAAAAGAAAAATGAGCAAAAGGAACTTGAAAAATCTGAGAAAAGAGAATGAATCCTTAAAAGAAATGTGTGCCCGAAAAACAACTCCGTCCACCGACCCTGCATTGGATGCCATTTTGCAAATGGAATCATACTTGAAACGCCACTATGATTTCCGCTTTAACCGGATAAATGAAATAACCGAATACCGCCTGCACGGTACTTTGCCTTTCGCCCCCCTGAGCCAGCGTGACTTAAACTCCATCTGCATTGCAGTCCGCAAGGCAGGGATAAACTGTTGGGATAAAGACGTCAACCGTTTTATTTACTCCACACAAACCGGCAGCTATCATCCCTTCCGGCTCTATATGCAGGAACTTCCGTTGTGGGACGGCACAGACCGGCTGACCGACTTGGCACAGCGTGTTTCTGCCCACGATTACTGGGTGCGCAGTTTCCACCGATGGATGTTGGCAATGGTAGCCCAATGGATGGGCCTGGACGACACCCATGCCAATAGCGTGGCCCCCATCCTGGTCAGTCAGAAACAAGGGAAACAAAAATCCACATATATAAAAATGTTGATACCGCCCGAATTGCAAAACTATTATACCGATGATTTCAACCTGAACGCTAAGGGACAGGCCACCCGCAAATTATCGGAATACGGGCTGGTATGTATGGATGAATTTGACAAAGAAACAACCAAGAAGATGCCTTTATTAAAGAATCTGATGCAGATGGCAAGCCTGAGTTTCATCAAATCATATCAAAAGAGTTTCTCCAAACTGCCTCGAATCGCTTCGTTCGCAGGCACATCCAACCGTAAAGATATCTTAACTGACCCTTCGGGAAGCCGCCGTTTTATCTGCATCGAAGTAGAAGAGAAAATCAACACGGAAGATATCATACATTCACAAATCTATGCCCAGCTGAAAACAGAACTGTTACATGGTGAACGCTATTGGTTTGACAGTGACGAAGAAGCGGAAATCAATCTCCATAACCGGGAATTTTACAGACAATCAACAGAAGAGAGCATATTTAATTGTTGTTTCCGGGCGGCACAACCTGATGAAACGTATATGGAACTGTCGGCAGCAGAAATCTTCCTATCCATCAAGAAACGCTATCCCCATGCATTAAAGCAGGCATCTCCGGCTAGTTTCAGCAAAGTATTGATGTCACTTGGGGTAGAAAGGATACATACGCGCACCGGCAATCTCTATCGCGTGATAGAAATGAAATAACTCCTCTCACAGAAATGCGCTATAAGTCAAACACTTACAGCGCATTTTGTGTGAAAGGAGTTTTCCTAAACTTTTCTCTCTGTACTATTTTTGTTTTATTCTTAATTGACAAAGCTCAAGTCACATACCGGTATTCCGACCTGATACTTTTTCAAAGTATTCTCACTCATTTTCCGTTTTACTTTAGAAACAGGCACCAGATAATAGAGCATCGGATTATTCGGCCTCTGTCCGTACCCTATTAATACAAAGTCGACTTTCTTCCTTCTCCGGTCAATCAGTTCTTTCCGTGAGAATTTATAGCCGTCACTTTCTGCAAAGGGATACCAAGTGCACATCACATTCACCAGCTTGTCTGCCCTGTTCATCAGAGTAAGAAAATTACCCTCATTCACCATACGGCACTCTACCAAGCCCCTCTCATTAATGAACTTGCAAATGAAGGAAGCAAAGGTGTTATTATTGGCATTCTTTACCTGTGCCAATGATATTGTCGGTAAGAGAAAGCATAAAAATATGCTCAGCTTAAAATATTTACTCATTGTTGGACTACTGTTTATAAATTAAATTGGTAGTCTTAACAATGGGGAGAAGAGATTTGTTCGAAAATTCAAAACAGAGTAAACAGATACAAATACCCAATTATTCTATTAAGCCAACATACGAATAAACATTATAAAATCAAATTATTATAATAGAAATACTTATCCTTCATTTTAAACGTTATCAATTGATTTTACTAAAAAATAATTCAGCTACTTTATAAATGTATCGAGAACCTAACAAAAAAATATTAGTATAAATACCATTCTCACGAAAAGCACGTAAATGTTCTTTCATTATTTGCTTATGGGATGTCATACCTGACGTACTAGCACCACCTGTGCGCATTACAACCATGTCTAAAGAAAGGTATTTAATAACAATATTACCTCGATAAATAATTCGTAACAAGAACTCAAAATCTGCTGCTATTTTATAATCTGTTTTATAAAATCCAAACTTCTCAAAACATTCTCTTTTTAAATAAAAAGAAGGATGTGCAGGCATAAAACCTAACCGCATTAATTTTCTCCTAAATACTTTTGAAGAATAATAGCGAATACATTTATCTAAATTATCAGGATTCACAAAATGAACATCACCATACACAGCATCTAACTCTGCCTCTACTCTAAACTCATTCACTACTCTTTCAATAATATCATTCTGAGTAAAAAAATCATCCGAATTCAAAATGCCAACAACATGCCCTGTAGCCATACGAATTCCTTTATTCATAGCATCATAAAGTCCTGAATCTTCTTCTGAAATCCACTTTAGTCTATCGCCAAATTTAGACTCATATTCTTTTATAATAGACACAGTATTATCCTTAGAAAGTCCATCAACAATAATATATTCTATATCAGAATATGTTTGAGATAAAACGGATTGTATTGTGGTAGCAAGCGTATTACCACTATTATAAGTTACTGTTATTATAGAAATGACCATTAGTTATTGATTAATTTATAATACAAAGAAAGATAATCCTTATACCTACTTTCATCACTAAATTGTGCTTTTACATAAGATTGGCATTTTTGACTATAAAACGTTTTTCCAACTTGACGTATTTGCTCAATAGCTTGTTTTACAGCAGTTATATTGTGAGGTTCAATAACAAAACCAACTTCTTCATTGACTACTTCCGGACAAGCTGTAGAATTATATACTAAAGCAGGGGTACCACATGCCATACTTTCAATAGTAGTCAGACCAAAAGTCTCTTCTATAGAGAAATTAACAAATAAGTCTGACATAGAATATAATTCAACTAATTGTTGTACACTTTCCGTCCTTTCAAGGCCTATGATATTAGAAGGTAAATCCCTGATCTGTCTTTTTGACAATCCTATTAGTACTATTTGATCATCATCAGACAGTATTTTAGCCAATTCTATGAAATCATTTAAGCCTTTCCTTTGATTCCAAAATGTAGCTACTCCCAATATAATAAATTTATTTTCCCACCCATATTTTTCTTTTCCAACGGCAATCGGATGATATTTTTGAGTATCTAATCCATTATATATTGTCTTTATTGGATATTTTCCTAAAAAAGACTGCCTCACTTCAGAGGCCAACCAATTAGATACCGTTACTATCGTCATATTTTTCAATAAAGTAAAATATTTTTTTTTCAATAAATAGTTAGATTTAGACGAATCAAACAACCATGATTGTGGATAATCCATTAAGTTTGGGCAATTAGAGCACTCATATTTCCACTTTTGACATCCTACCGCAGTATAATGCACACAATGCCCTGTAAAACTCCAACAATCATGTAAAGTCCAAACTATCGGAATATCCAATTGAGCCAAATATCTAAATAATATAGGATAATTTACATAATATCCGTGGATATTATGAAGATGAATAATATCAGGTTTCACCTGACTTATATGTTTAATTAACTTTTTTGTCGCATATTTAGAAGCCAAACCATGTTTGTCAAAAATTCTTGTTTGCAGAACATGATTATAAATATCTACTTTATTACCAACCTTATATAAAGATGCAAGACTCTCATTGGCCCATCTCCCATAAGCAGTATAGCATTCAAAGTCATTTGCTAAAGCCAAATGAACAATACCTTCCACAATACGTCCAGTAGAGCCTGAATTAGCTACTACATTTATTTGATAAATCTTCTTTTTGTCTTTGATACTCATTTTTCAAATAAATAAGATTACCTATAAAAAAAGGGATTAAAGAATTAGAGAAAGGTATAGCATTCAACAATATTAAACAAAATAGAGAAAAAAGAAATATTCGTTTCTTCCCTCTTAATAACGATGAAAAGAGGTTGTAAATAACATAAAGTAATACTATTCCTATTAAGCCTAATTCATAGAATAAACTTCCCCATCCACTCATTATTCGTGTAATATTTCCATTTAAAACATAATCGGTGAATAAATACTGAAATTTAGGTATACGAAAACATTCATCCATAAACATAGAAAAATGTTCATATCCATGTGGTAATCCCCAATTTTGAAAACAGCCATATAAAGGGAAAAACACATGAATAAAACGCTCATTTACACTTGCATCTAAAGTGAGAAAACTTTCTGGCTGTTCCACTAATAAAGATAATAGCACTCCAATTCTATAAGAACTAATCACATCAGAATAAGATACAATAAACATATATATTATCACAAAAGCTATAATCATACCAAGTAAAACACCAGCTCCTCTTCTTATATTTGAAAACAAATTTATAAACACAGCTAAAGCTACAGAAACAAATAAAACAAATATTGCTAATGAAGATCTAGAATATACAAAAAGCTGTATTGCTAAAACTATATATAGCCTATTTATATGTGGAGATTGACGAAAATTTAAATATGCAATCATTCCCAATATGAGACAAACAATCCCATAAAAGGTTGGTTCCGGTGCTAAACAAACAATACCTCTACCAGTTTCCATTGTCAAAGAAGAATCACCACGAGGTATTAGAAATGATAAAAAATTAGGATATATAAAAAGTTGTACAGTGCCCACTAAAAACCAAGTATAGACTATTTTTTTAAATAAGCCATATGGTATTCCTCCTATTCTTACTAATGAAAAATAGGTTACATAGGCAATAAAGAACAAACTAAAATAATTTATTAAAGACCTAATTGATCCAAAAGTCAATGGAGACAAACCTAATACAAAAACAGAAAAGACTGCTAATAACAATAATAAGACTAAGTTTCGATCCATTTTCCATTTACTACAAAAAGGAAATATACAAAGAGAGATGAAAAGAGCATTTGGTTGACTATCTGTTCCCAATGGAAGAATTTGTATATAAGGGAAACAAGAAAAGACAATCAATAAATAAATAAACGAAATTGTTATATGACTTTTTGTTATTTTCATGTAGTTTAATTTAGTCTAATAAATCTATCGTTATGCGTATACAACCTTAACCTAACCCACCTAACAAATATACCAGGCAAATTATATATTAAAAAATTTCGTATTTTATATTTCCAAATTTCAGTTTTATTAATAGCTCTATTATTAACTTTATATGTTTCAAGAAAACATTTATACATATTAGATGCAGTCAATCCTTCATCCGTCTGATAGTTGGCAATAGAAATATCTATATATCTAAATCTTTTTCCTTCCATATATAAAGAATAAAACAATTCATAATCAGCAACATATTTAAATTCTAGATTAAAAAGATGTGCTTTTATTAAAGAAGTGCGAACAAAAGAACTTTGATGACAAAAGGCCATATGCCAAGAAAAGGCTTCTAGAGATTCAGGTAAAACTTTATATTTTCCTACAGATGAATGAAGAACAACATTACCATATAAAACATCTATATTATCTTTACAATGAGACGCTATATTATAAAGTACACTATTATTACAAAAACAATCCCCACAGTTCATAAAATTAATCCATTTTCCTTTAGCACGAACAATACCTTTATTCATTGCATCATATATCCCTGCATCTGGCTCACTAATCCAATATGATATTTTATCTGAATATTTTCTAATAACATCGACAGTTCCATCAACACTTCCACCATCAATTATAATATATTCAATATTAGGATATGTTTGATCTATTACTGACTTAATAGTTTGCTCTACAGTATGTACTGCATTATAAGAAACTGTTATTATAGAAATAAGTGGCAATCCCATTTAACTTTTAAATTATATTTAACAACTAAAGTATCTCCTTTCAAAATGTCCTTTTATCAAAATCATAATAGAATATTTGTTTCTTAAACAAATATTTATAAATTACTCCACCTCTAAATAAACGATAAATAAGATTCAAACCGAAAGCGCCTATTTTATCAACAAAAGATGAAGTTGCAGAAAAAGAATGTAACTCTGTCATATAGAATTCTAGCTGACCTGATAATTGACCTTCACGCTTCCTAAAACCACCTAAATAAGTAGGCAAAATATATAACTTTGCCTTTTGAGAAAAGCAATACCACATATAATAATCACCTGCTAGTTTAAACTGGGAAAACTTATTCCAATCAACAAGTTCATTGAGATTACTTCGCCAAAATATAGATTCTTGCTGTAGCCATGGAAGATATTTACCTGTATAAAGACCTTTTTGCAGAAAACGATTATTTACTACAACAGGAGTATCAACACATGTTATCAAAGATTTTTCATCATAAAAAACATCCAAACCTTTTACCCAAGTAACATATTCGTATTTATTAAAAAAATTTACAATAGTTTCTATGGCTGTAAGAGAATAAAAATCATCAGAATTAATATAACAGCAAAATTCACCTGTTATTTTCTCAAACCCTTTACGTAAAGCATCATACATACCTTTATCTGGTTCACTAATCCAATATGAAATTCTTTTGGCATACTTTTTAATCACTTCAACAGTACCATCAGTACTACCGCCATCAATAACTATATATTCAATATTAGGATATGTTTGATTAATAACAGAAAGAATTGTCTGTTCTATTGTTGCAACTGCATTATAAGACACAGTTACTATAGATATTTTTTTATTTGAATTCATACATCAACAAATTTCACTATATAAAGTTACCAATTGGTTAGCTGCTTTTTCCCATGAGAACAAAGACAATCGTTCATACCCTAACTGACGCAAAGAACTTATTTGTTTTGATGAATATGACATAAAAGATGATATACACTCATAAAAATTTGAACTATTTTTATCTAAATTAAAATATAAAGCAGCATTTCCTGCAACTTCAGGGAAACAACTCTTATTATTTAAAAGGACTGGACATCCTGCTGCAAATGCCTCTAATATTGGCATACCAAAGCCTTCATCTAAAGATGGATAAATAAAAGCCTCTGCATTAACTAACAAATTATTAAGTTCATGTGAAGATGCAAAATAATGAACTACTTGATTTGTAATATTCAAAGAGTCAATTATTTCTTTTTCTTCTAATGTAAATGGCAAACCAGTACATACCAATTTATATTCAGCATGCTCTTTCAATATGTTTGCCATTTCTAAAATAAACAAACCAAAATTTTTATAAGAAGCTCTCAATCCCATATACAAGAAATATTTAGACTGTATTATTGGACGCTCCTTACGAATCAAATCAAAATTAATCCGATTATTATATCCATGATGAATAACAGATATCTTATCGCCTGAAATACCAAATATATCTACAATCTTATCTTTTGTATATTGACTAACTGCAACTATTGCATCCGCCTGCTTAGCCAACTTTAATTTATTTCTTATCTGGAAATCATTTGCTTTAAAATATTGAGGATATAACTCAGTTATCATATCATGAATAGTCAAAACAAATGGTTTCTTCTTTATATATTTCAAAAAATAATCATCAAAAAATGTAGGATGAAAAATATCATAATCCTGCTTTTTAATAGCTTCTATTGAGTAGTTTCTATTTATATTTAAAGAGGAAGGATAACATGGAAGCAGTTTATTACATAAATCAAATAACCTTCCCTTTCCTTTAAACATCATAGGTAATATGAAATTATCCACAGTTTTTGATAGTTTCTCAATATCTGTATCAAACCCATATTCTTTTATATAAATATTATCACTTTCTTTTAAAGCTAGAGAATAAACTACCTCTGGAGGAAAATGAGAAATCAACTCAGCAAAACTTCTCGAAATTCCACCATATTTTTGAATATAAAAAGCCTGAAAATCATATAATATCTTCATAAACAACTTATTTGAGTACCAAATATCTATTTCCTTAAAAGACACACATAATGCATAACAGCCTCTTTCACAAGAATATATTCCGTATATTTACATAATCCTGAAATAGTGCCCCACAATATTATACTGACTATCAATCCTACGATAAGTTGTACAGACAATGTTAGCGTATTAACAACAATTATACTAGCTAACGCAATGCAACAACATAAACCCAAAGTAGGAGTCAGTAATTTTAAATGCTCTTTTATGGTAGCCTGTGGCAAAACCTTCTTCAATAAATAAATCATTATAAGAAAATCAAAAACTGAATAAACAACCAATCCAAAACACATTATATTCAGTCCAAAAGGCATCGTGGAAAACAAGAGAATAAATGAAACCGTTTTTTTCATATATTCTCCTTTTAAAGTTAAATCACTTCTACCACAAACATAAATTATTTCGACCATTAATATCATAATTGGATTTGCTATATATGCTAAACAAAGAATCTTTAAAATGGGAGCTGATTGCATCCATTTCTCTCCCAAAAGAATATATATTAAAGAGTCTGAATAACATAATAATATGGTCATTAAAGGAAAAACACAGAATGTTGTTAATTGAATCGTCTTTTTATACATTGAATATAAAGCATTAAGATCCTTCTGATATTGACAAAAAATTGGGAATAAAGCTCTATTGATTATATTTGATAAATTATTAGAGGGAAATTGAGCAATAGTAAAAGTACGATTATAATATCCCAAGGCAGTTGAATCATATCTTTTACCAATGACAAGAGTATATAAATTCATGTAGATACTATTAAGCAATGAGCCCAATAATAATTTCGAGCCAAAACTAAAAAGCTGTTTAAAAGATGATACTGAAAAACTATTAAGGGATATATGAGAAGTAAGCATCCATAAAAAAAGTGTGCAAAGAAAATTATTTAATAAGGATTGAATAACTAATGCCCAAACTCCATATCCTTTATATGCAAACCCAATTCCCACTGTTCCACTAACAATCACTGAAACTAATGATACAAGTGCTTGTTTTCGGAAATCTAATTCTACAGTTAGTTTCGCCCTATAAATAATAGACAATGACATAAATATCAAATTCAAACCTATAACTCTCGTAACATTTGTCAGTATAGGCAAATCATAAAAAGATGCTATAAAAGGAGCTCCCAAATAAAGTAAAATATAAAGGCACACTCCTAGCCCTAAATTAAAATAAAACACTGTAGAATAGTCCTTATCACTCCTATTTTGCTTTTGTATCAAAGCTGTAGAAAAGCCACTATCAATTAATGTTTGAGCTATTGATAAAAAGATAAAAACCATCGCAATCATTCCATAATCAGAAGGAAGAACTAATCTTGCAATGATAATACTCAAAAGGAATTGAATACCTTGTACAGAGAAACGTTCTATAGCACTCCATAGAACGCTTTTAGCAGTTTTACTTTTTAATGATTCTGACATAATATCTATTACGCAATAATATTAGTTTTTTTCTTTCTTTTTTTTGTCTATATTGTGATTTTCACGCCTCTCAATCACTTTATCCATATACATATGCATCCCTGTCCAGGCTGCTACATCCACAATAAACAACAATGTATTATCAACATAGCTAACCAAAAGGATATTACTTAAACTGAACAAAAAAGAAATGAACAAAATAGTAATCATTGCGTTTCTGACAGTAAATCCCATGGCAAGAAACTTATGATGGATATGCGTTTTGTCCGGCAAAAAAGGACTTTTGCCATTACGAACCCGACGGATGACAACGCGAATGACATCCAGACACGGGACTAGTAGTACACTGAATGCAACCAATATAGCACCATTGTAATTGAAATTCATCACTACATATTGGTTCATTATATATTTGATGGTTAGAAAACTGAGAATAAAACCTAAAGTCAAGCTACCGGTGTCTCCCATGAATATCTTTTTCCCTCGTTCTGCCTGACCAAATACATTGTAATAAAAGAAAGGAAGTAATACACCGATGGTAGTAAAGGCTAAAAGGCTGTAAAGCCATAAGCCATTATAAATAAACAGATTACCGTATACAAACAGGGCAACAATACTCAGTCCGGAAGCCAAACCATCTATACCGTCAATCAAATTGACGGCATTTGTGATAAATACAACCAGCAAAATAGAGAATGGCATCCCGATGTATGCAGGAATGGAATAAATGCCAAACATTCCGTAAAAATCATTTACATACAGACCTGCCAACGGGAACATGACTGACGCAAAAATCTGTACCACAAACTTCTGACGCCAGCGCACTCCGACTAAATCATCGGCAATACCGACAATGAAAAGTAGAGTCAGACCGCTACATAGCAATAAAAGTTCCGGAAATTGGGTCGCGCTATCCGTCCAAAAGAACCATCCTGCCTTCTCACACAATGCTACCAAAAACGTAATGGCAAAAAGTATGGTGGGGAAAAAACAAACGCCTCCCAAACGTGAAATTGGACGTATATGAACTTTTCTGCCATCAGGAAGATCAAACAGCCCTTTTCTTCTTGAAATGATGATGATATTGGGAATAATGATACGTGCCAGACTGATAGCCAGCACGAAGCCTATTAAGATAATTATCAAATGCTCCATCATAATTTAAATTATAAAGCCAAAGAATAAGTTTTCTCACAATGGGGGTAATCATAATTTAAATGACAGATATGATAATGTTCACCATTACCCAGAGATAATAGGGCAACAGTAATCGTTTTCTCTTTTTGCAAAATTACATCCATTCCTTTAGTTTTTGTGTCTAGTTATTAAGTCTTTCTATATATCCTATGGGCATCTCTACACAAGCAAAACCCAATGCTGCAATACGAACGGCAACCTTGGTTTTCCCGTCTACAGTGACCAACTCTCCCTCCAGTCCTGATAAAGGTCCCTTGATTACCCGTACTTTTTCACCGGGTATCAGGGAAGAATCATTAAGCGAAACAGCACTGTCCGAATAATCGAGCATAAACCGAAACCGCTCCATTTGTTCGTCGGGTATGACCAATGGCACACTTTCGCCACGATTCACCATATACCGATTCACCGAATATAATTCAAGCACTTTCTTCCGTTCCAAAGCATCTACGTGAACAAATACAATCATAGGAAGCAATACTCTGGATATTTTTTTCCGGCGATCACTCCATTGATGAATTTCTTCTTGTATCGGAAGAAAGTTTTCAATCCCTATAGCGTTTAGGCGAGCACTTGTTTTCTTCTCGTGATAAAGGCGGACATACACAGCCAACCACTGCTTTGGGTAGGCTTCGCCGTTACCTGTCACAATAGCAGGTAAATCAAGCGCTTCTTTTTCTGAATCCATAAAACTCATAATTAGCATTTTAGCATATATCTATTATTCACATATTTAATAATAGATACACCTATCATACTAAGATAATGCAAATATAATGGAATACTGCGTAATAAAACAGCTTTTTTGAATTATTTATCCAATTATTCCGCACATCAGCAATTATATTCAAAAAAATATTTTGCAAACGAATTAACATTATCTAGTTAGACAGATACTTATGTTTAACAGAATTAGATGTAAATTGTTTCGGCTGTATCCTATTATCGCTGTTATCCCTTCGGATTATATCAAAAAAAGAAGACCAACTAACTCATTTTAAGTTAATTGGTCGTTCCATTATATTTTAGGATAAATACCATTGATACATTTTATGAACCCCTTCATCAATATCAATCCGATGATGCCACCCCAATGCATGCAGTTTGCTCACATCGGTCAGTTTCCTCATAGTACCATCCGGTTTGGTTGAATCAAAAATCACCTGACCCTGATACTTCGTTTCCTTCACTATCAAATTGGCTAGGTCGGCAATGGTTATTTCTTTGCCCGTACCGATATTAATATGGCAATTCCGAATATCCTTTGTACCTTTCTGATAAGTGTCTTCAAAATTGACATGCTCCATTATGTAAATGCTGGCATCAGCCATCTCTTCGCTCCACAAAAACTCGCGAAGCGGTTTACCGGTTCCCCACAGCACTACCGATTGTCCGGTGATGCCGTATTTATGTAAAACAGACAGGATTTCGTCTTCACTACCGGCTCCGCTCACTCCCTCTATCGGACGGAGATTCAGGTCCTTACGTATAGATTCCCAATCAGACTCATTCAAGCATTTCGCCAAATGAATCTTACGAATCATGGCAGGCATGACATGGCTGTTTTCAAGATGGAAGTTGTCATTCGGCCCATACAAATTAGTAGGCATCACTGCGATATAGTTTGTACCATATTGCAGGTTAAAACTTTCACACATCTTCAGCCCGGCTATCTTGGCTATCGCATACGGCTCATTGGTATATTCCAACGGAGAGGTCAGCAGCGCATCTTCTTTCATGGGCTGTTGCGCATCGCGGGGATAAATGCAGGTACTGCCCAAAAAGAGCAATTTCTTCACTCCATGACGAAAACTCTCCCCAATCACATTTTGCTGAATTTGCAGATTCTGGTAGATAAAATCAGCCCGATAGAGACTGTTTGCCATAATGCCTCCCACATGAGCTGCCGCCAAAATAACATATTCGGGCTGTTCGGCATCAAAGAAAGTCCTCACAGCAACTCCATCAAGCAAATCCAATTCTTTATGAGAACGGCCTACTAAGTTAGTATATCCTTTCTTCTGTAAATTGTTCCATATAGCGGAGCCCACCAATCCATGATGGCCTGCCACATATATCTTGGCCGTTTTTTCCATCATTCCCCGATTTGCTCCTTCAAATACAATTTCTTCACAAATTTCATATCATGCCGCACCATAATCTTCACCAGCTCCGGGAAAGAAGTTTTACGTGGATTCCACCCCAGCACTGTTTTCGCTTTGGTAGGATCGCCCAACAACTGTTCTACTTCAGCCGGACGGAAATACTTGGGATCAACAGCCACCAGTTCTCTGCCTGTGTTAATATCGATTCCTTTTTCCTCTACTCCTTTTCCTTCCCAACGCAGTTCGATACCAACTTCCTTGAATGCCAATGTACAGAATTCACGTACCGTATGGTATTCGCCGGTTGCAATCACAAAGTCTTCCGGTGTCTCGTGCTGAAGTATCAGCCACATACATTCCACATAATCTTTGGCATATCCCCAGTCGCGCAATGAGTCAAGATTTCCCAAATACAATTTATCTTGAAAGCCTTGGGCAATACGGGAGGCCGCTAACGTTATTTTACGTGTAACGAAATTCTCTCCACGCCGTTCGCTTTCATGGTTAAACAGAATGCCGTTCACAGCAAACATTCCGTAACTTTCACGATAGTTCTTTGTAATCCAAAAACCATACTGCTTGGCTACTCCATACGGAGAACGCGGATAAAACGGAGTCGTCTCTTTCTGAGGAACCTCCTGCACCAGTCCGAATAATTCGGAGGTGGAAGCCTGATATATCTTGGTCTTTTTTTCCAATCCCAAGATGCGAACTGCCTCCAGCATACGCAATGTGCCTATCGCGTCAGCTTCAGCAGTGTATTCGGGAACGTCGAAACTTACTTTTACATGGCTTTGCGCTGCCAGATTATATATTTCATCCGGCTGGACAGCCTGAATGATGCGAATCAAAGAACTGCTGTCCGTCATATCTCCCCAATGTAAATTTATCAGACGGCTTTTCTTCATATCGCGCACCCACTCATCAAGATAAAGATGCTCAATACGCCCCGTATTAAACGAGGAAGAACGGCGCAAAATGCCGTGGACTTCATACCCTTTGTCAATTAAAAACTCTGCCAGGAACGAACCGTCCTGTCCTGTAATACCTGAAATCAATGCTACCTTTTTCATTCTTATAAAAATTTATTTAGCTTCTTTTCTCTGAAAAGAATAGTCTGGTCATTCGGCCGAAAATTCCTTGATACGCTGCTCCTCACTCAGTCTGCAAATAAGAAGAGTATTGTCTTTTTCTGCTACGATATATCCGTCAAGCCCCTGCACCACCACTTTTTTCTCTTGCGTGGTGTGAATGACACAATTCCGTGTCTCATACAATTTTATATTCTGCCCTATCTGAGTGTTATTATGGGCATCTTTAGGCAGGTTTCCGTGCAAGGAACCCCATGTACCCAAGTCACTCCATCCAAAGTTGGAGGGGAAAACAAATATCTCATCCGCCTTTTCCATAATGGCATAATCGACAGAAATGTTTTCACATAACGGAAAATTTTGATTTATCATTTCCTGCTCCCGCTCCGTGTAATAGTAAGGCAGCAATCGCTCGAAGATTTTCGAAATGGCCGGTTGATACACCCGCAGCGCATTTACAACCGTACTCACATTCCATACAAAAATGCCGGCATTCCAAAAGAAATTATTTTTCTTGATATATCTTTCGGCTGTCTCTAAATTAGGCTTTTCTTTAAACGAATACACCCGATACACCTCTTTGTTTGAGGTGGAAGGTACAGTCAAATCCGCTTCTATATATCCATATCCTGTTTCGGGACGGGTAGGTTTCATCCCCAAAGTCAGAATTGCATCCGAATCGGCAGTAAACTTCATGGCGGAGTTTATCACCCGCTGAAATTCTATTACATCCATCACAATATGGTCACTGGGGGTTACCACCATATTGGCTTTGGGATTACGCGCCTTGATTTTCCAACTGACATAAGCGATGCAGGGAGCCGTGTTGCGACGGCAAGGTTCGCGCAAAATATGATCATCAGCTATTTCGGGCAATTGCTCCTTTACCGTTTCTGCATATTTTTCAGAAGTAACCACCCAAACATTTTCAGGCGGACAAATACCTTTAAAACGGTCTGCCGTTAATTGAATTAATGTACGTCCACAACCTAATACATCTATAAACTGTTTAGGATAATCGGGGGTGCTCATCGGCCAAAACCGCCTACGCCACCCGCCATAATAACGAGGTGATTATTCTTAATATTCATACATTTTCATTTTACATTGTATAAGTGCAAAGATAACTATTATTTTCAGAAAAAGGCATTGTACATTAATTTATATACTCTATATTTGCATGAAATCAACAAGTTTCCGTCTACGGACAATTATAAAATTTACTATAATGAAAGGAATTGTATTGGCTGGCGGTTCAGGCACACGTCTTTACCCCATAACGAAAGGAGTTTCCAAACAACTGCTCCCTGTATTTGACAAACCGATGATATATTATCCCATATCTGTATTAATGTTGGCAGGAATCAGGGAGATATTAATCATCTCAACCCCATACGACTTGCCCAGTTTCCAACGGCTGTTAGGTGACGGAAGTGATTTTGGAGTACATTTTGAATATGCGGAACAACCGTCTCCCGATGGGTTGGCGCAGGCTTTTATCATCGGTGAGAAATTCATTGGAGAGGATTCTGTCTGCCTTGTCTTAGGAGATAATATATTCCATGGGAACGGACTTTCTGCTTTGCTGAGAGAAGCCGTACATGCTGCCGAATGTGATAAAAAAGCAACAGTATTCGGATATTGGGTAAGTGACCCTGAAAGATATGGAGTGGCAGAATTCGACAAAGAGGGAAACTGCCTGTCCATTGAGGAAAAACCGGCTCAACCCAAATCCAATTATGCCGTAGTGGGGCTGTATTTCTACCCCAATAAAGTAGTGGAAATTGCCAAGAACATCAAGCCATCGGCACGCGGAGAGCTGGAAATCACGACGGTAAACCAATGTTTTCTGCAGGAGAAGGAATTAAAGGTACAGACATTGGGACGCGGATTTGCATGGTTGGACACAGGTACACACGATTCTTTGGCAGAAGCAAGTACTTACATAGAAGTCATCGAAAAACGCCAGGGTTTAAAAGTAGCCTGTCTGGAAGGTATAGCATTAAGAAAAGGTTGGATTTCGACAGAAAAGATGCGCGAACTGGCTCAACCGATGCTTAAGAACCAATATGGACAATATTTACTTAAAGTAATTAAAGAATTAGGATTAGATAAATAATGGAAGTTATTAAAACGGCAATAGACGGGGTTCTTATTTTAGAGCCCCGTATTTTTAAGGATGCAAGAGGTTACTTTTTTGAAAGTTTCTCTTCCCGCGAATTTGAAGAAAAGGTATGTAAAACCACTTTCGTGCAAGACAATGAGAGTTTCTCCAGCTATGGTGTCGTGCGAGGGTTACATTTTCAGAAACCTCCTTATACGCAAAGTAAAATAGTACGCGTCATTAAAGGCGCCGTGCTGGACGTGGCAGTGGATATCCGTAAAGGTTCTCCAACCTTCGGACAGCATGTGGCAGTAGAACTTACCGGAGAAAATCATCGACAATTATTTATACCAAGAGGGTTTGCTCATGGCTTTGCCGTGCTCAGTGATGAAGTCTTGTTCCAGTATAAATGTGACAACTTTTATGCTCCGCAAAGCGAAGGAGGCATTGCATGGAATGACCCTGATTTGAATATCGACTGGCGTATTCCGGAAGATAAAATCATTTTATCGGAAAAAGATAAGGTGCACCCTACTCTAAAAGACTCCAAAGTTATTTTTGAATATAATAAAAACGAATATTAACAAAGATATCCTAGAAGATTTCCTATTTGTAAATCTTCTAGGAAGATTACCACTTACTTATAAATTGTCCTCTGACGGTTTGTTCAATTCCTTTTTTAAATCAGCCCAAAGTTCACGTCCAAATAACCAAACTGAAGCCATTACCACTGCCAAAAATATAAAACCAATTAAAATTACTTTCTTGCTTGTGCCTGCAGGAGATAAGGGTACACTAGCAGGTTCTACTACAACAAAAACAGGTTTAGCTTCCTGTACTTTTGCACGTGCTACTTGTAGCTGAGTTGCCACCTGACTATATACTTGAAAAGCTAAACTCATCTCGTTCTGCAGACGCTCACCTTCTGTTAATACTCTTTGCAAAATAACATTTTTATTGGCATCCATATAATTGGCATAACTTTGCTGAGCTTGATAATACTCCTCTTGACGTTCCTTATAGAGTTGATCCAAATAATCACAATCTTGCTGTGCTTTCGAAGCTCTATATGAAGTAATATATTTCTGCAATTTTGCCACAACAGAATCTGCAACAATTGCTGTAGCCAAAGGATCCTGTAGTGTAACAGCCACATTTGTCATTCCTGTTTTTTTATCTACGCTTACTGCTATAGAAGTACGCAACTTAGAAATAACCCTCAGTTGAGTACCAGTTAAATGAAAAGCATCTATACTATCCGATTCCTCTTTCTGTTTATCTGAATACAACGATATAACTCCATGAATAGCCTTCCCAGGCAAAGAAGAAAGAAATTTCCACCATGGAATTTTTTCTTGCTTAAGATACGACACCAATGTTTGATCTAAACTATCTTTTGACGTTTTTACATGTATATCAAATAATTCTAATATAAACGGAGTAGACTTTACAATATCCGGAAAAAGAGACACAGTCAAAGCATCTGCATTTGCTCCACCTGCCATACTGCCCAACCCTAACATAGAAGCCATACTGGAAATCTCACTACCACCACCTTTACCTGATTCCGGTGCCAAAGTAACTTCCACCCTATATACAGAAGGGAGGCTAAAAGCAACGATTAACCCCAATATAGCTCCTACCACTATCACCTTTAATAGAAATTTACGAGAGTGCCACAATTTCCGCATATACAACATTAAATCTACTTCCATTGCATCAGATGTTTTATTTTCTTGTTTTTTAGCCATTTCCTTATTTCAATATATTAGCAATAGACGCCGCAGTTAATCCCAATGAGCCTAAAGACGAAGCGATTCCCAGAATGGTTTGGAAATTCATTCTTCCATTCCTGTCTTTTACCGGCACAACAATCTCGCACCCCGGCTCAATCATATTTCGTCCCGAACCTTTGACTTTGGCCACCTGACCATTCATATAAATGATAAATGCCCTGCTCTTACGAGCATTGTTTGCAAATCCACCGGCCTGACTAATATAGTATTTCACTGACTTATTATCCCTATAGGCTACAGTATTGGGCAACATCACCGCACCATTTATCCTTACAGTATTACTCAATTCGGGAACAACCAACTTATCACCGGCACGAAGCACCACGTCTGCACTGGAACCCGGATTCTTCATCGCCATTTCCAAATCAATACCCACAGAATAAACACTGTCCAAGTCCAACTTCAATGAATCCATATTGGCTTGCCCCATTTCACGACGCATCATTTTGAACACATCTTCCATACGCTTCAGCTCCTCGTCATTCGCCTGACGAATCAGCTTGGCGCCTTTCACATAAGCAAACGGAGTCACACCACCGGCCTTTTTCACCAAATCAGAAAGACGCTCACTCTTATTGGTCAGTGAGTAAGTACCGTCATAAAGCACCTCACCTGTAATATCTACATTGGCCTGCTCCTGATAACCGGGGCTCCTTCTGACATACACCTGGTCGTAGGGCTGCAACACGAAGCCGGGTTCGCCGTCAATCACAAATCCATCCTTCAAAGAAAAAGAATACATTTTACCAATAGTAGAAGAAACATCCGTACTCTTACTGTCCTTGATACGCCGCGAAACGTCCACACGCACTGTAGATGCCGATTCCTTCAATCCTCCTGCCTGAATAATAATATCTTCCAGCGTCGTATTGTCGGCATACGGCAACTCCCCAGGACGGGCCACCTCACCAAACACTGTAATTACACCCATATCCTGCAAATCATGGATGCTGGGAATATAAAGAACATCATTCTTCTGTAAAGGGATATCGGGAATAGTGCCGTCAAGCACTTTCTTAATGTCAATAGGAATCACCTCACGAGTCAAATTATTACGCTCGCGATACAGCACGGCACGGGCAGTAAACGCATCCCCCATCAAACCGTCCGCTTTTTCTACCAACTGGCGAACCGTATTCAATGAGCCTCCAAACTGATAGATGCCCGGACGGTAAACCGCACCCTTAATCTCCAGCTTGTTTTCAAAACGATTCAAGATAGCCTCGGCAGTCACCTTGTCGCCATCTTTCACCGGAAAAACGGAGTAATCAATATCATCAATCGTATAGACCTGATATTCTTTTCCATTCTGGCGAATCATGCGCAGGGCACGAGTGTATGCATCTCCCGAAAAACCACCGGCATACTTAAGCAAAGTCTTTACATTCTCGCCATTCTTCATTTCGTATTTCATGGGGCGTTTTACGTTCCCTTCAATCTTCACCAATGCTTCATAAGGAGGTACAATGACAACATCCCCCTCCTGCAAACGAATGTCATCGGTGGTCTTACCGCGCATGATAAAATCGTACACGTCGACCGTGGCGATAGGCTTGCCGCCGCGAACCAACTGAATGGCACGCAAACTACCGATATCATTTACTCCGCCCGCACGGTAAAGAGCATGGAAAACTGTGGAGAAAGAAGAAAGCGCATAAGTACCGGGAGTCAGTACCTCTCCCATCACGTTCACCTGAATGGTACGGCTGTCTCCCAACGTCACCTTTATTTGTGAAACAGGATTTTCGCTGTCTATGCCGGCATAAATCCGGTTCAGCTCCTTGCGTAAATAGTCCGTTGCCTCACTCACCGTCATGCCGTTCAGATACACCAAACCGATATCTTCTATATTAATGTATCCGTCGGGCGAAATATTATCGCGTATGGTAGCCTGATTGGTTCCCCAAATGTCTATAATCACTTCATCTCCGGGTCCCAAACGATAATCCACCGGAGTAGCCAGATTCACACTGGGCTCGAATGTCAGATTCTTGGTGTTGAAAATATCACGTCCGAAAACCTTTTCCTCCTTCTTTTCATCCTCCTGCAAATAAAGAACCGTGTTATTGTCATATACAATATTACCATTCTTATCAATGGTATAGGTACCCATCTCTCTGGGCTCCAAAGGTTCGGTTGTTACATATTTATAAACAGGAACTTCTTTTTTCTCCGAGGATTCGTCAAAATTAAAATTCTTATCGATGTAATCATTGCCATTCTTTCCGTCTTCTTTTTCACCGGCTCCATTCTTCGTACGACCGCGTCCCTTTGTGTTGTCTAAGGTAGAAGACGATGAGTTTTTCCCATTCTTCTTTTGCTGTTCGTACAATAATTTGACACGTTCCGCCTGTTCCTTGGTCACCCCCCGACGAGCAAGCTCTGTGCTGATTTGCTGCTGGCTTTTGCCTTGTGCCAATCCTGACTGCACATATTCCACCACTTGCTTATCGGTCATACCACCTCCTGTCTGCGCAACAGAAGTAACAGACAGGCAAATTAATAACAATGCAAATGTTACTATTTTTCTCATCATAAATCCTTCAATAGTTCTTTTAATTTATTTTTTCGACTAGTTTAGTATAAACTCCGCAAAAGTACGCAATCTTTTTGATATAAGCATTAAAATATTGCTAATAAAAGAGTATGTATCATACTTCATTATAAAATCGTTATCTTCATTTATTATATCAAAAAAACCTCAAGAGGGTTTAACGAAACAATCAAGACAGTTTTCATAAACAATGGTGACTATCTTTGAAAACAATGGAGACATCTTTTTGTTCTTCCGGGCAATCCAATTAGTCATCGCTTTCCTCATTTGATAAAAACCTTGTTTCCGATGAAAAATGAATGATTTATTTCCCGGCAACACCCTCATCGACAATAATATCGACAAAAAAGCGGTATATACTCCTAAATTTAATCGATTTATATTGTTTTATACCAATATTTTTCCTTATTTTTGCCAAACATAATAAAGAATGATATGAGAAAGAGAATATTGATTCTAGACGACAAAGAAACAATAGCAAAAGTACTGTCTATTTATTTGATGGCTGACTATGACTGCATTTGGTTGCAGGATGGAGTTCAAGGAATGAAATGGTTACAGGAAGGAAACCTGCCGGACTTGATAATTTCAGACATACGCATGCCGGAAATGAGAGGAGACGATTTCCTGGAATGGATTAAGGCAAATGAACTGTTCAAGCATATCCCTGTCATTATGTTGAGCAGCGAAGACAGCACCACCGAACGAATAAGACTACTCGAAATAGGCGCGGAAGACTATATCGTAAAGCCCTTTAACCCGATGGAACTCAAAATCAGAGTAAAGAAGATAATCGAATAGGTTATGGCAACTAATCTGCTTTATATAGGAAAAAGCAAATCTTTCCTGACTCAATTCGGGAAGTTGGAAGATGTGCAGTTAATTTATGCCAAAGACCATAAAGACGCTATTACCATTTGTATCAACCTTAAAGCGAGAGAGAATATTATCATTCTCTATGAACAGGGAAACTTGAAGGAGGATGTGGAAAACATCACTCTTTTCAGGAAAAAATTCTATCAGGGGTATGTGGTGCTGGTCACCGGCGGTTTGAAGAAAGAAGAAAGCGCGGCGTATCTGAAAAGCGGTATCAATGACACAATCAGCCCCGACATTTCAAAAGAAGAGCTGATTCAGAAGATTGACCTGATTAACAAAAGACAAGAACTGCTCTACATCAGCAACAGAAAGAAAAAAGTGGTAAAGCGTTTCATACTGCCTCGGTGGAAACGCTTTTTTGACATCACTTTTGCCAGTATAGCACTTATCGTCCTGTCGCCCGTCTTCCTTATTATAGCATTGGCGATTCGGCTGGAAAGCAAAGGACCGATTATTTATAAAGCAAAAAGAGTAGGCACGAACTACAATATCTTTGACTTTCTGAAGTTTCGCTCCATGTACAATGATGCGGACAAGCATCTGAAAGAACTGTCGGACTTAAACCAATATAAATCTGAAAACGACACTGCAGCCGAGCCAAAAGGATTCGCCGATGATGACTTGGGTGGCTTTCTGATTGGAGACGACGGCGTGATACTGGTTTCTGACGACTTCATCATTCCGGAAGAAGTATTCGCATCCAAAAGAAACAGTGAACAAGAGGAACCTTTTGTAAAAATAGAGAAAGACCCTCGTGTCACGAAAGTAGGACGTTTCTTACGTAAATACAGCTTGGACGAACTGCCGCAGCTTATCAATATATTAAAAGGAGATATGTCTGTGGTGGGCAACCGGCCCCTCCCGCTCTACGAAGCCGAGCGCCTGACGAACGACGACAGTATAGACCGGTTCATGGCTCCTGCGGGACTGACGGGCTTGTGGCAAGTGGAGAAACGGGGAGACTCGGGACGGCTATCTGCCAAAGAACGAAAAGAACTGGATTTAAGATACGGCAGAGAATTCTCGTTTGGAATGGACATGAAAATTCTACTGAAAACATTTACCGCTTTCGTCCAAAAGGGAGATGTATAAACAATAATAAACAATGATTTAAAGGGGAAAAAGACATTCTATGAAACAACTATATGCTATAAGCATTCTCATATTTCTGTTTACAGGCTATGCCAAAGCTCAGGAAACACACGGAATACAGCAACCTGTCACAACACAGGATGAAGTAAATTCGAGTCTAAATATAGATATAGCCAAAATCAAACTACCTCCGCTGAGTGTGTTGTACGAGAATGCACGCAGCACTCCGAGTATCGAAATTCTGGAGAAAGAGAAGCAACTGCAGAAAAAAATATTGGCAAAAGAAAAAAGAAGCTGGATGAGCCTTTTTAATGCCTTCGGAAATATTTCGCACGGCATTGCCGATAACATCGGTTCGTCCACCGACCCGACCACTCCTTTAATCTATCGTTATACGGGAACGGAACAGACCTCGTGGAGTGTGGGTGGCTCCGTGTCAGTGCCGCTCGAAACGCTATTCGATTTACCGGGCAGAGTGAAGCGGCAACGCATTCAGGTGGATATTGCAGAATTGAAAAAGCAACAGGCATACGAGGAACTGAAAATACAGATAGCCCATTTGTATGTCCAGATTTTGTCGAATATCGAAACCTTGCAGCGCTCGGCAGAACATCTTGCTTTATATAAAGGTGCATCTGCCATTGCCGAACAGGAATACAGAAACAGGCGCACGACAATAGAAGCGGTAGCTCAAACAAAAGAGAAGGAATTCGGCGCCAATCAGGGATTCGCGGCCTTGCGTTCAACCATCAATGACCAATTGCTGATGCTCGAAATTATTTCTCATACACCGATTCTTACCATTCAGGAAGAGTTAAGTGCTACCGACGGAATGGACAAGAGTGAAATACTGAACTGAAATAATATGGAATTATTCAAATATATAGTAAGATTTTTCTATCGCATCCGCTGGTGGATGGTTATCTTTCCATGTATTGCCGGTGTCATAGCATGGTTTATGACCCGAGACCTTGAAAAGACATACGATGTAAAAACAACTATTTTTACAGGTATTATTTCAGGATACAATGTAGATGCCACCGACTCCCGAAATGCGGGAGTGCATCTGAGCAATCTGATGAACATCATCACGACCGAACGTACCTTGAAGATTGTCTCTCTCAAGTTGCTTGCCCGTTGCCTGGTGTATGGAGATGCCGAGAAGAATACAAGCTACATTTCGGCAGAGCACTATCAGCAGTTGGTGGGTGGTGTGCCCAGAGAGATGAAAGCACTCATCGACAAGCAGAATGAGGAAAAGACGTACAATAATCTGGTTGCCTTTGAGAGACCGTCTGTTAATAATTTTATTTACAGGCTGCTCAATTATACGCATCCATACTTTAGTATACCGCTCCTTTCTCAGAATATCAAAGTGGCCAGACTGGGCAACAGTGACATGATAGAAATAGCGTATAGTTCCAATGACCCCGGAATTGCTTACAACACACTTGATATATTGAATGAAGAATTTGTCAAACAATATCATGAGCTGCGATACGGTGAGACGGATAATGTCATCAAGTTTTTTCAAGAAGAGCTAGCCCGACTGGGCAAAATGCTGACCTCTGCCGAAGATTCGTTGATAGAATACAACATTGAGCACCGTATCATCAACTACGGCGAGCAAACCAAACAAGTGGCGGGGATGGATGCCAGTTATCAGATGATGGACAATGACTTGCTCATCACTTACTCCACCAGTAAAGCGTTAATTGATTTTTATGAATATAAATTGGGAGACATCGCCAAAGCAATCCGCACCAACAACCAGTTCTTAAACAAGCTGCAACAAATATCACAATTAAATACAAAAATATCTACCATGGAGATTACTCCCGACCAGAAAAACCAACAAGTGCTGGAGAATGAGAAGGGAGTGCTCAGTGATGCGGAGAAAAGTATTAGTGACATTGCCATGCAGTTGAGTGCCGAATCAGCTTCGACCAACAACGTGCCCTACGAAACCTTGATAAGCCAGTGGCTGGAGCAGGTCGTATTGATGGAAAAGACAAAAGCGCAGATGGATACCCGCGATATCATGAGAGAGAAGATAGACCGGGACTTCTTGTACTTCTCTCCTATCGGCGCCACACTCGGACGTAAAGAGCGACACATCGGTTTCGTAGAAAGTAATTATATGTCAACAATGGGGGCATTGAATGCCGCCATCTTGCGACAAAAGAATCTGGAGATGACTTCGGCCTCCCTCAAAATCATGAATCCGCCGTTGTTCCCTCTTACTTCCTCCCCCACCAATGCACGGATGATTATACTTTCATCCATATTGGGTACCTTATTGTTTATTATCGGCTATTTCCTAATCATCGAAATCTTAGACCGCACCCTCAGAGACAAGATACGCACACAACGCATCACCGGAGGTACCGTCATCGGAGCGTATCCCAAAGACAGTGCCCTGCGATACAGAAGGTATAATAAGGCAATAGACGAAATGGCCATCAAGCAGTTGAGTACCAGCCTGCTGCCTCTTTTAAGTATAAACAAACAGCGAATCATCAACTTGCTGAGTACGGAGGAGAAAGACGGCAAGACGCACATAGCACTGGCTTTGGAACAATATTGGACAAGCATCGGACTGGATGTGAGACGCATCACGTATGACGAAGATTTCTTAAGCGAAGACAGCCAGTACGTTCAGGCCAACAGCATAAAAGACTTGTGCCCCGACCTCGGGAAAGACGAAATTCTTTTAATAGAATATCCGGTGCTAAAGGGTAATCCGATTCCTCCCACGCTACTGAATGAGGCTTCTGTCAACCTGATGGTCGTACGTGCCAACAGAACATGGAAAGACATTGACCAACTGATGTACAAGCGTTTATTGCAGGCTAAGGACGAGCAGGTGCCCTTGTTCTTCTACTTGACGCAGGCCGGAAGAAACACGGTTGAAGAATTCACCGGACAGCTTCCTCCATATACGAGGTTTAAGAATATAGAATACAGACTCTTCCAACTGGGCTTGACCGCTGTGGAGTATAACAAAAAATGATAGTTAAGGAATATAACATCTTTGAAAAAGGAATCAATGCAATTGTCGCGATTGTCGGATTATTGCTTTGCATCTGGACCGCCACTACCATGAAAGCGACAGTGGCGACCGCAATCGGTCTGATTCCTTTCCTGCTCACTTTCATTTTTATCTGCATCAACCGGCCGGCCATTATTCTATGTATCACCTTTATCATCAATTATATTATAATGGGAGTCAACCGGTATTATCCGATTCCGATTCCCATCACCAATATCTTCGATTTGCTGTTCGGCATCATGCTGACACTCATCGTACTCAAGCAAGTATATACGGATGACGACAACAGAAAGAACGCAATGAATGCGTACACATTCATCTTGTCAGGATGGCTGTTATACTGCATCATCAATGTAGGAAACGGCATCACCGGAGAGCTATACCCCGAGGCATGGCTCAGAATACTGAGACCTTGGGCCATATACCCGTTGCTCACCTGCATCATTCTATCCATACATTGCAACCGCTATGCCTTTCTGCATTATTTCCTGATTCTATGGGGAATATTCACCTTGCTGGCTGCCGCAAAAGGGTATTGGCAAAAGAATAAAGGATTTGACAGTACCGAACTGGCATGGCTGTGGGCATACGGCGCACGCACCCACTTCATACATTCGGGCATCCGCTATTTCTCGTTTTTCACAGATGCCGCCATCTTCGGAGCCACGATGGGACTGTCGTGTACCACCTTTTTCCTGTCAGCGCTATATTCCAAAAACCGATACCTCAAGCTATTCTATTTTGTAGTCAGCATGGCAGGATTCTATGGTCTGCTCATTGCCGGAACACGAGCCGCCATTGCCATACCGATAGCAGGACTGGGTGTTTTTCTCTTCCTATCAAAGAACTGGAAAATCGGTGTATTGTCATTCTTTTTGCTTGTCGGCGGAGTGGGAATGTTGAAATACACAAAGATTGGAGAAGACAACCGGTTGATACGCCGTATGCGCACCGTCTTCGACTCGAATGACCAGTCGCTGCTCGTACGTTTTGAGAATCAGAAAGCACTCAAAGCCTATATGTCGGAGATGCCCTTCGGCATAGGAATGGGCGTGCAAAACGGAGTCATTTCCCCCCAAAACAAATACTATTTCGTCTCCATCTGTCCTGCCGACTCAAGCCTTGTAGACGTATGGATACAGATGGGCGTAGTGGGATTAACCGTCTTTCTGGGCATGCACGCCGCATTATTCATACTGGGAGCATACATCATACTGTTCCGAATCAGCAATCCCGAAATAAGAGGACCGCTGACAGGTATGTTATGCGGATGTGCAGGCATGCTTGTCGCCTCGTATGCCAACATGGTTTATTTTCAGTTTCCTAACGGAATCCTGATATATTCTTGTTTTACGTTTATCTTTCTAGGCCCGCATTTAGACAGATTATATACCAAAGAACATGAACAGCGCACAACCTGACATATCAGTTATAACTGTCAATTACAACGGTTATCATGACACTTGTGAATTCATTGATTCATGGGTGAACACCGTCACGTCTGTCTGTTATGAAATCATTGTCGTAGACAATGGCTCAACCGCCAACGAAGGGCTCCTTCTGCAACAGAAATACCCTTCCGTCCATGTCATACGAAGCGAACAAAATCTGGGCTTTGCAGGCGGCAATAATCTAGGTATAAGAAGTGCCCAAGGAAACTATCTTTTCTTATTGAACAATGACACCCTTATTGTAAAAGATACTGTAGACCTGTTAATCAAACGCCTGCGCTCGTCAGAAGGTATTGCCGGTGTTTCCCCGTTAATACTTAATTACACAGAGCCACACACCATCCAGTTTGCAGGATACACCCCCCTATCCTCCATCACCCTCCGAAACCGCACGACAGGCAGAGGAAGCCGGGACAAAAGCCGCTATCCGGCAAAAAGAACACCCTATCTGCATGGTGCTGCCATGCTTCTCAAAAAGCAGGTTATAGACCAGATAGGGGGTATGCCGGAAGAGTACTTCTTGTATTATGAGGAATTGGACTGGTGCACCCGCATCACTGCAGAAGGATATGAGCTTTGGTACGATCCGGCCTTTGAAATATGGCACAAAGACGGCAGTTCCAGCGGAAAAGGCAGTCCCCTGCAATGTTATTATTTGAGCAGAAACAGATTATTATACGCTCAGCGCAACCTCTCCGGTTGGAGGCGGTGCCTTGCCTTGCTCTACCAACTGACCATTGTATGTCCCAAAAACATCGTCACGGCATGGAGCAAAGGGCAAACAGAAGCAGCCAAAGCACACCGGGAAGGGACAAAAGCATTTTTCAAACTTAGAAATAAAGACAAACAGCTATGATATTTATTGGATATTTAGATTTAGTATTATTCGCATTATGCGCCTTCACTGTTGTCTATATGCTGATATATGCCATAGCAGCAACAGTCAACCGCACAGATAAATATTCCGAATCGAGGATAAAACATCGGTTCGCCATCCTCATCCCTGCCTACAAGGATGACGAATACGTCTTTTATGCCATCCGGTCTTTTCTACAGCAAGACTACCCCATCGACTGTTTTGACATCATCGTCATTTCCGACCACTTGAAGTCGGAAACCAACCAACAATTGGCCCAACTGCCTATCATATTATTAAAAGCCAACTTTAAGAAAAGCTCCAAGACCAAATCCATCAAAGCAGCCCTGTCACAACTCGCAGACGGCCAATACGACATTGCCCTGCTGATGAATGCCGACAATGTGGTGGAGAAAAACTTCCTGAACGAAATAAACAATACGTATGCAAGCGGTTCCAATGCCATCCAAAGTCACCGGATACGCAAAGACAGGCCCAACAATGTCATTGTCCTAGACGCCGTGACAGATGAAATCAACAACTCCATCCTGCGGGCCGGCCATGTCAGCTTCGGGCTATCCGCCTCACTCAACGGATCGGGCACAGCCATCGACTTCAACTGGCTCAAAGAAAACATCAGGAAACTGAGCGACGATGAGGATGAAAAGACCATTGAATCATTGCTGCTGAGGGAACGAATCTATGTGGAATACCTGAACCAGACCCACGTATATGCCCTCAAAGACGGTGGAAAGAAACGGTTCTACGCCCAACGCAACAGTTGGATAAAAGCACAATACTATTCCCTGTTTACCAACATCGGCAACCTGCCCCATGCCATTTTCAGCGGGAATTTCGACTATGCCGACCGCATCCTGCAATGGCTCATTTTCCCGCGCACCATCTTGCTGGGACTCATCCTGCTCTTTGGCACCATAATGATATTTTTTGACTGGGCAGCCTGTGTCAAATGGTGGATATTGCTCTTCTGCCTCTTATTCACAATGGCTCTGGCAATCCCCAACTACCTGGTAGACGACAAGTTCAACAAAGCGATGAAAGCCATTCCGGTCATGGCTGCAGGGATGGCCGTCAACTTCCTTTTCGGGAAAAAGAAAAAGTAAATTAATATGCTGTCGGGAACGATACATATCATTGAATTTGTACTATATATCTACTTCGCCGTCTGTGTGGGATATATAGTTATCTTCGCTGTTGCATCTTGTTTCTTCAAGCCACAACAATACCCCGAAAGCCATGAATTCAAACGCTTTGCCATACTCATACCCGCCTATAAGGAAGACAATGTAATCCTTGACTGCATCCATTCCGTATTACAGCAAACGTATCCTGAAGAGCACTATGACGTCATTGTCATCTCCGACAGAATGAGCGACACCACCAACCGTCTGCTGAGTGACGAACCACGTATCACCTTACTGAAAATACAAGAACCGGAAAGTTCCAAAGCCAAAGCTTTGCGTCTGGCAACAGCACACATCTCCCGCCTCCAATATGATTATGTCATTATATTAGATGCCGACAACCTCATATCCACCGGTTATTTATATGAACTAAACAAAGCAGTATCCCAAGGTGCAAAAGCGATACAGACACACCGAAAAGCCAAAAACCTGAACTCGGATACAGCCATACTGGATGCAGTCATAGAAGAAATGAACAATGCCATATTCAGAAAAGGACACATCCGACTAGGATTCTCCTCAGCACTCATCGGCTCGGGAATGGCCTTTGACTTCCAATGGTTTAAGCAAAATATCATACATACACACACCGCCGGAGAGGACAAAGAATTAGAAGAACTGTTACTCGGCCAAGGCATCCACATAGCATATGCCGATGCGATAGAAACGCTGGACGAAAAGGTACAAAAAGCAGACACCATGCGCCACCAGCGCCGCCGCTGGATAGCCACCCAACTATTCCTTGCCCTCAAAATGGGAAGCAACCTGCCTTCAGCCCTCCTGCATGGGAACCGGGATTATCTATTAAAAACAATTCAGACATTTATCCTTCCGCGCAGCATCCTCATGGCAGTACTGGGCGTCATTTCGCTCATTTATTGTACCGTCTCCCCACTTTCGTCTGTAAAATGGTGGATTTTGTTTATATTGCTGACCCTATCACTATACATCGCCATCCCTCCCGACATGAGACATAAATATGCAAGCAAAATCATAAGGCAAGTTCCTTATTTTGCAATCATAATGACACTTAATTTGTTTCATTTAAAAGGAATGGCAAATAAATTTACCCATACACAACATGGATAGCTATGAATCTAAAGAATTATCTACATAGAAATCCCAAGTTAAAGAAACGGATTCACCGATTCATCATGCATCCGGTGAAAACACGTCCCTATTGGTGGGTACGGATACTGCAACCATTCTATATCAAAAAAGGAAAAGGAGCAGTCATCTATCGCAGCGTCCGGAAAGACCTGCCCCCCTTCCACCAATTCCGGTTAGGCCAATATTCTGTCATTGAAGATTACTCCTGCCTGAACAATGCCGTAGGAGATATCATTATCGGCGATTATTGCCGAATCGGACTGAGCAACACGGTTATCGGCCCCATCCAAATAGACAACGGAGTCAACATTTCTCAAAATGTAGTCCTCATCGGCTTGAACCATAACTATCGCGACATCACCAAAGGTATCATCGAACAAGGCATCACCACCTCCCCCATCCATATCGGAGAGCATACCATTATCGGGGCCAACGTGATTGTACTGCCCGGTGTAAACATTGGGAAACACTGCTTTATCGGTGCCGGCTGTGTGGTGACTAAAGACATTCCTGATTACTGCGTCACGGTGGGCAACCCGGCACGTATCATCAAGCGGTTTAATCCACAAACACAAATGTGGGAAAAAGTCAACTGAACAACTATGGAAAAAGAAATTAAAATATTAGTCTGCGCACACCGGGAAGCAGCCCTCCCGTCCCATAAATACTTCTACCCCATCCAGGTAGGAGCCGCCCTCACCAACACCCGGTTCTACCCTGCGCAAGACAATACCGGTGACAACATTTCTGACAAGAATCCCCATTTTTGTGAGTTGACAGCACATTACTGGGCTTGGAAAAACATGAGATGCGACATCATCGGACTGAACCATTACAGGCGTTTCTTTGATTTCTACCGACCGTTCGCCTCCTTTTCGCCCGACAGAAGTTTTGTAGACCGTGACACATTTCTGAAAAAGAAATATTGCTTTCCCGATGTAGAGAAGTTATTGAATGATTATGACATCATACTCCCGTCCAAACGTCATTATCCTTACAATGTGGGCACGCAGTATGCCGTTTTCCACATTGTAAACGACCTCCATATATTAAAAGAAGTGATTCATGATATCAGCCCCGAATACTCCACCGCCTTCGACACACTGATGTATCACAGCAATGCCTATTCCGGTTATAATATGTTCATCACCCGATGGAAACATTTTGACGGATACTCCGAATGGCTATTCAAGGTTTTATTCGAACTGGAAAAACGTATAAAGCTCTCCGGTTACCCCGACCAAGCCCGGCTGTTCGGCTATTTATCCGAACGGCTCATCAACATATATTGCATCCGAAACCGGTTGAAGGTGAAGTACATTCCTGTCATCATGCCCCTGAATGAAGCATTCCGAAACCCCGGCAACCTCCATTACACCCTGCGCCGCTTAAAAAACGACTTGATATATAAACTTACAAAACTATAAAGTATGCCACTCGTATCCGTCATCATCCCAATCTATAACACCGAACGATTCCTGCCCAAATGCATAGAAAGCGTTCTGGCACAAACCTTGTCGGACATCGAGATAATCCTGATTGACGATGGAAGTACAGACAACAGCGGGAAGATATGCGACAGCTATGCCTGTAAAGACAAAAGAATACATGTGACACACACTCCCAATCACGGAGTCAGTCATGCACGGAATAAAGGAATAGAACTGAGCCAAGGAAAGTACATCCATTTCACCGACAGTGACGACCGGATGGAGCCCGAAATGTTATCGGAACTCTATCGTCTCATCCTCCGATATAATGCAAATATGTCTACATGCGGTTACTTGATTGAAGACGAAAACGAAAATATCATTTACCAAATAAAAGAAAAGCAGACCTACGTCATGAATAACCGGGAAGGCATATCTTCTTTGTTTCATGACTCTTATTACAGATATAAAGGCAATTTATGGGACAAGCTATACGATAAAAAGATTATTGACAAGCATCAACTGACATTCAACGAAAACATAGACTACAATGAAGACCGGCTCTTCATCTTCCAATACATGATGCACTGCACATCAATAGCCTGCACCACCCTTCCCTATTATCACTATATCATCAGAAATGCAAGTGCCATGCACACATTCGGAAATTCATATCGCGCCAACATGTGTACATTTATGGATGCTTTTGATATTATGGCCACCCTCTCCGCCTCCTTTCCCGAGTCTGTCGGGCGAGCCTTGTCACAAGATTACATCCACAGCTCGATTTCGTTCTTCAAAAAATATGCCACTCAAATGCCCATGCATGAAATACAAAACCGGATTCGCACTATCAAAAGAAACCACTATCCCTGTCTCTCCGTATGTGAGAAAATAAAGTACACACTATCCTTTGTCCGCATACTGGTTCTTAAAAAAATCCATCGTCAGCCCATCCAACGATAGCAGCGCAGCAAAAACTTCACCAGCCTATAAACCATCCGATGAAATCCGGCCGTCCTGTTCAATTCAGGAATCAATTCCAACAAAGGAGAATCTGCATATTTATATTTTTCATAATCCTTCAACACCCTTTCAGGAAAAAATGCCTCCAGCACACACTGCCTCTCCTCACCTAGCAAACCAGTCTGCGTAGTACTTAATCCCGACATATCATAATCTGAAATGATTTTATCCAGCCTGCGATAAGAAGCGTGCTGAAAAATCAACCTGTCCACAAAAAAAGACCAATCCGCAACCAATACCAAAGACTCGTCAAACCCTCCCTTTTCAAACAGCATCCTCCTGATAAAAGCAGCCTGATGAGGAGGATGATTTCTAAACAAATCCATCATAGACAAATCATCACAGGGAGGCACTTTAAGCCTTCCGGTCCCCCCACACACCACCGTTCCAATAGCAATATCCACATCAAGCTTCTGCGCCGCCACCCATTCCAAAACAGAAGAGTCGTGAAAACAGTCTCCCGAGTTCATAAACACCAGATATTCGCCATGAGCCTGCGCAATCCCTTTGTTCATCGCATGATAGATACCCTTGTCGGGCTCGGACACCCAATAACCCAGCCGCGCAGCACACTGTTCAATCACCTCTGCACTGCCATCCGTAGAACCACCGTCAATAATAATGTATTCGTAATCTCCAAAAGACTGACCAAACACACTCTTCATCGTCTTCTGCAGACCAACTTTATTATTATAATTTATCGTTATAATGGTAAATTTATTCATTGCTTTATCCAATCAAAAAAACGAAGCACAGTGCCAACTGCCATGCCAGCCATGCCCAACACCAAACGTACTCCCACCGACGGCTTATTGCAGGGATGACACCCATTGTATTCCGTCATACAGTCCAACATCCTCTTGAAATAAGCCAACTTCAAACTTGTATAATTTCCTTCCCAATACTCTCTACCATTGGTGCCTGATATTCCACGCCACAAAGGACGTATTAAGAAAGGATAAAAGACAAAATCTTTTTGTTCATCAATGCTCGTAAAAAGAATATGCTCAAAGTTACACCCCCTGCTGTCGTCTATCCCCTCCTTACGCGCCAAAAACGAATGTTGCAAGAAATCTTTACCGGTAATAAACATTCTGCTATCCGAATACCTCTCCCTCCTATCCATCTCACTCTGAATATCACAGCGAGGAAGGATATACCGATGAAACCCTATCATGCTATTTACATTCAATAATTTTAACCGTCCTGTTATCTTCACCAAAAAATCACACTGACGGACAAACAAAGAATGCTCTAATGCATACTCCAAGATGAGTGCCTCTCCATATCCTTTTCCTTTTTTCCTGTCGAACTCCTCATTTCCTTGAAATGTAAGAAATTCCAAACGTCCACAATCTACAAACTTCCGAAAATCCCCACTGATATCAGTCCCCGAATTCTCAACAAAAACAATCGGATAATCCGTCTGTAAAAGATAAAACTCCAGTGCGTCCTCATACTGCCTCCTCCGTATATCCACATCCGTCAGAGAAGTATGAATCATCTTCCCCGGATTGATACAGGCAGTGAGCACAATGACATATTTATTTCCCATACCGCTATTCTTCCACTTTTCGCAAATAGTCCAGCCAATCCTCTCTGAACAGCGAACTCTTGATATTAAGATGTTCGCAAAAACGATTTCCGAAGAAAGAAGTACCGGGAAGAACGGTAAAGTACAAATTAGACTTCTCTGTGGTATAGCGTTTTACATTCCGCTCAGCAATATCAAAAGCGATATGATAACTTCCATCAGACAATGTATAAGGAAGAATGACAAACTTAAGTTCATAAATACCGGGAGAAAGCGTCGTCATAATCCGCGAATCATTATAATCCGTCCGTGCCAAAGGATAGCCCCAAGAACTGTATAAATTAAATCCAATCACCAGCGACGGTATCTGCCTGGCCACCTTCACTTTCATGTACACCCTTATTTCGGAATCGTTATAAAATATACCGTCGTGATTCGAATCCATCGAAGCAGACAACAGCTGAAGCACGTCGGGGTCACCATCCGCGCTTGTAAATACCCGCTGCGCAGTAATACCTTTTTGATAAGCATTTATTACCTCACCTATGGTATCCGACATCGCAACACTGCCATTCTCCAGCAAAATACCTTTACGACACAACTGCTGCATACTTCCCATATTGTGACTCACAAACAGCACCGTTCTTCCTTCTCCTTTCGCCACATCCTGCATCTTGCCGATTGCTTTGCGTTGAAACTCCGCATCGCCCACCGCCAAGACCTCATCCACCACCAGAATCTCCGGTTCCAAATGAGCGGCCACGGCAAAGCCCAGTCTCACCGTCATCCCCGAAGAATAACGCTTGACCGGCGTATCAATATATTTCTCCACACCGGCAAAGTCGACAATTTCACTCAGCTTACGGGTGATTTCGTGCCTCGTCATGCCCATAATGGCACCATTCATGTATACATTCTCGCGTCCAGTCAGGTCGGGATGAAAGCCTGTGCCCACCTCCAACAACGAAGCGATACGCCCCCTCACCCTAACGCATCCCATCGTGGGAGAAGTGACACGAGACAATATTTTCAGCAAAGTAGACTTGCCCGCCCCATTCTTGCCAATGATGCCCAACACCTCTCCCTGCTCCACCTTAAAGTCAATATCTTTCAAAGCCCACACAAAGTTTCCCATCGCTTTCCGCGAACGGTCATTCACTTCGCCGATACGCAAATAAGGGTCTTCCTTTCCGCGTATCCGTGCCCACCAGCGATTCAGGTCACGGCTCAATGTGCCTGTACCGATAGAGCCCAGAGCGTATTGTTTACTTACATTATCAAATTCAATTGCTATATTGCCCATACTACATATTGTCAAATTACATCCATAAAACTACGTTGCACTTTATTGAAAGTGACCATTCCCCACACCATAATCAGAACCGTGAAAAGGAAACTGTATCCCAAATACCACCAACTGAAAACTCCTTCACCCAAGAATCCATATTTAAACGTTTCGATAATGGAAGTCAACGGATTAGCCACTATCAGCCACATATATTCTTCATGATTTTGCTGCATCACCGACAGGGGATAAATGACCGGAGTGGCATACATCCACAACTGCACCCCAAAAGTAACCAAGAACCTCAAATCACGGTATTTGGTGGTAAGCGAAGAAATCAGCAGACCGAAACCAAGCCCCAACCCGGCCAGCATCAGCACCAACAAAGGGAAGAGAAAAGCATACTCATTCATCGAAAAATCATATCTGTTCCACACAGCATCGTCAGACACACAATACAGACAAATGAAAAGAAACAGCATAAACTGGATACCCATTTTCACCAGACAGGACACCACGATAGACAACGGAACAATCAGCCGCGGAAAGTAAACTTTTCCGAAAATATTTTGATTGGCATTAAACGTATCCGAACAACGGTTCATGCAGTCGGCAAAATAATTCCAGCACAGCAGTCCCGCCATATAGAACAACGGCTGGGGAAGCCCATCTGTAGAGATACCGGCTATGCCGCCAAAGACGAACATAAACATCAGAACCGTGAACAACGGCTGCAGCACAAACCACAGCGGGCCCAATATTGTTTGTTTATAAAAAGTCACAATATCACGATGGATATACATCGCCAGCAAATCACGATAACGCCACAACTCCCGCAAGTCCAATCTGAAAAGTCCCGTTTTCGGCACAATCACCAGTGTCCATTTTTCCTCTTCCATCATCTGATTATCTTTTGTTTCCATTCTTCTATGACTTTATCCATACTAAACTCGCGTGCACAATCCACAGCAGCCCTGCCCCTTTCGGCCAAATCCGCACTTGCAGCCATGTCGAACATCCGGTCTGCCAACTCCGCTATATTTCCGTTTTCAAAAAGCATCGCCGCACGGCTTTCTCCCAGCAGTTCCTCTACGACAGGCAGGTTTGAAGCAATGACCGGCAAACCGTGCGCCAGTGCCTCCATCAGCACCAACGGCATTCCCTCCCATCTCGACGCCAAAACATAAACTCCGGCGCGGAGGTAATAAGAATGTACATCATCGGTAAACGAATCTATCCTCACCCTGTCCTTCAACCCATGTTTCGCTATCAAAGAACGATACAAAGCCTCTTCGGGCCCCTCGCCCACAATAACAAGATTCCATTGCACATTCCGCTTGGCGAACAAGGCAAATGCCTCTATCAACAAATCAAAACCTTTATGATTCTTAGAGAAGCGTCCCACCGATAAAAAAGATTTATTGCCGGGCTGAGTGCACTCCTTCACTTCCATGGTCAGCGGATTGTATATCACCCTCGTTTCCAGTCCCAACTCCTTCATATATCTCTGTTGGTCCCTCCGGCTCAGGACAATAGTCCGCTCAATGTCAACCATCCGATTGCAGAAAAACGACTTCAACCGAGGAAGATACGGATGCTTCTTTTCAAAAAGCGCTTCATAAGAATTGTGCATCCAAGCCGCCGTTCGCTGCACATTCAACTCGAACCGGACAATAGCCAAATGAAGAGAACAATAAGCATGCACGCCAATCGCCACGTTATAGTTTCCGTCATTTATTTTCTCTACCAGTTCTTCCTGATAAGGCAATAAGAAAAAGCTCCGTGCATACATAGAGCAAGTCCATTCATTCTTCGGAAGTAAATATTTAAATACAAAACTGCAGCACTTCTGTCGCAAACGCCGCCAGATACTGACCGGAGCATAGGTGAGGGACACAAACCTGACCGAAGACCTATCGTAACCATACCGGTGGGTCTGTCTAATGTCATCCGTGGTCAATATCGTGACCTCATATTCCTCCGAAAGCCGCTTCGCCACTTCCGCCAGTACGCGTTGCACTCCGCCAACGCCGAAAACCGTATCACAATAAAAAAGAATTTTCTTCATCACTCATCCGTTTCATTAAATGACAATTCCCTCCGAAAGGAGGATTTCAGGATATCTCTCAGAATAAAGTTCCGTTATCCGATAAGTATTCATTTTAAACCGCACCCTGTCAACAACCTCACACACCGTTCTTTTCAATTTATTCGGATTATACCCACACCCTATTCCCAATATCCGCCGCTGATAAATGCGGAGACGGTTGTGATAGCAAAACAAGGGTAATAATATTTCTCCCATAAATCCAAAGACACGCTGCGCGTAGTGATAAGGAGACAAACGAAGGTGTTTCTCCACCTCGAACAATATGGAGAACAGCCATTCGGCATAACGGTGAAATAATTCCTTTTTCATAACAAACATATTCCGCTGGGGAATATGGTTCTTCTTATAAAACACATCCAGCACACTGTCTCTGTAATCAGGATACAGCTTCAGAATGACCTTCTCCAATATCATATAATCAATGAAACCGGAGTTAAAAATATGTTCATCCACAACAGACCTGTCCAGCACACGGGCAGTAGGCAATATGACATCATATCGAGCAAAGACACCGGCAAAATCAAGGGTAGAAGGAGTCTTTACAAAACGCTCCCACGTAATACTGTCCGACTCAATATGTTTGAAAAGATATTTCTTCGGCGAGAGGTCAAAATAACGCCGGTAATGACACAAGCCTATATAATCGGCCTCTTTCAGATTCTTCCAAGCCCAGTACAAACCGGTCAGCTCACAATAAGTCTTGTTCTTACCGCTTATATTATCCCCCGCATCATCTCCCTGACAGCCCAAATCAATGGCGGAAGCCGATTTGCCTACCTGGACAGGCATATAAATATCGTCATCTCTTACACGGCCTTCCTTATGGGTACAGACCAAGATTCTTACATTATGTTTTTCCATCCTCATTTCTTATTATTGTCGTGCGCAGCACATATACAAAGATAGTCTTTTTTTTAGAAATCCGACTATTTAAGCATGATGTTTAAAAAATATTCCTACTTTTACGCCGATATTCCCTGACACAGAAAAATAATGAAGGCAGAACAGTCGAAACAAATCCTTTCGCCGATGCGTTTCCTTGCAGTAATATTAATTACCAATTCGCACATCGGCCCCTTATACCCTCCCCAGCTACAGTTCCTATCCACCGGAGGGGCATTGGGCAACTCCTTGTTCTTTTTTTGTTCAGGATTTGCACTGTATCTGAGCAACCGCAACGCCGGGGTTGTTCCGTGGGTCATAAGGCGGTTTACCAGAATCTACCCCAGCCTATGGATATTCATGGCAGTATGTGTCCTTGGAGGGATACAGTCTTTCCGGTTGCCAGACATTTTCATCCCCACCTTCTGGTTCCTGCAAGCCATCCTGGTGTTCTATGTTCTCTTCTTTTACTCCGTCAAGTTCTTTAAGAGGCAGTTATGGAAAGTCTGTACCGTCTTTGTCCTTCCGTTGCTCGCCACTTACTTCTGTGTGCCACATCAGGGATGGATTATCGAAAATACCGAGCACAACCACTTCCTACATTGGTATTTTTATTATATCATCATGCTACTGGGAGCCATTGCCGCCCAACGACAGACAAATACGGAAATCCCCTCTTCCATCGCCCGAACGCTGTCGGCTGTACTTTTCATTGCAGCCGTCTATTACTGTTTAAAAATATATATACTTCACACAGTCCGTCCCCTCTATGACGTCCAGCTCTGCATCCCCATATTGTTGGCACTCTTCAGCATTTACACGTTCCAACTTTCTAAAAGTCTCTCCGAAAGGCTGTCCCGACCCGGATGCGGGAAAGCGGCATCGGTTGTAAACTATATCGCAAGTCTTACGCTGGATATTTACATCGTGCAATTCGTCATTATGGGATACTTCACCCGATACGCTTTTCCTTTCGGCTACTTCGGTTCCATTGTCGCAATCCTGCTGGCCGCCGGCATTCTGAATCGCATTTCGAAGTATGTGACTTCCTTCTTAAGAGCCCGCCTGTCATGATGCGCCACCCCTCTCCCCCCCAAAAAAAGAAGTGTCAGAACTCCCCTTTAATCGAAGAGAGTGTCAAAATTAAGCTAAACCAAAGAAGAACTCTTAATCTGAAACTTGAGCATCCTCAAAAGCAAGAGAAAGAGCCGTATCATTACTCTAAGCAGAGATTAGATACAGCTCTTTTAAGTTTGGCAGTTACAATCTGTAACTTTTCGGAAGGGTCATTTTTGTTTTGACCCCTCTCGTAGTTTATGAAAATTTTGATACATTCCTCTTATCCATCCACCACCTTGTCCACACCTTTCATTTCAGTGCCACCCTTCTGTATTCCACCCCTTTGAGCATCTGTTTCAGCCCTTTGCCCGGGCGAAACTGAATCTTGGCGGGCTTCATGTGCTTGCACGCATAAAAACAGTCGGTCGTCTCCGCACCGGTGCTGCTGCACAACACCTGAAACCGGCCCACATTACCCAGCTCCACAATCCTGCCTTCTGCCAGCTCTTCCTCCATCGCTTCTGCAAATGCCATGGCTGACGCCAGCAGCATCGGCTCTTTCAGGCGGCAGCGCTGCGTGATGCGCTTGCACAACTCCTTCAAATCCACCACTCCCGCACTGCGCGTATTCGCGTAATAAAGACCGTCGCCATTGGCGCCTTTCTTTGACAAACTATATCTTATTGCCATCACTCGTACTCCTTCTTTTTTATTTACACATACTTTACAAATCCGCATACTCTTCCGCCGCATCAAAGCAGGGGCACTCCTTGGTGCGCTCCCACTTGTCCACACGGCCGTTGCCGTTCACGTCCGGACTCAAATCACGGTGTCCCACAATCCGCGCCCCTGGATAATCAGCCCGCAAGGAACGGAGCAGCGCTACCAGCGTACGTTTTTGCGCAGCTGTGCGGGTATCGGCCGGACGCCCGTTCACGTCCAGTCCGCCCTCATAGCACAGTCCGATGCTGTCACGGTTATGACCGTAGGCATGGGCACCCGGCTCGCTTTCGTCACGCATTTTCTCTATCGAACCGTCCTTGCGGACATAGTAATGATAGCCCCAACTGCTGAAGCCGCATACCCGGTGAAAGCTGTCGATGTCGCGTGCCGTTATGTCTCTGTCCACCCGGGTGGCGGAACAGTGAACGACAATTAAATTTACTTCTCTTTCCATTTTCTCAGCCTCCTATGCATGAAGTGATTCCGATAACACCGGCAACCGAAGTCGCAACTGCAATAATGAGCTTGAGGAGGATTCCCCAAGCTGTTTTGTTCATTTTACTCATTTTGTTTTGTTGTTTAGTTCGTTTCATTTTTAATAAAAATCTGTTTTTCGATACGATTCGATACATTCCGTTTTCCTTTGAAGAAAAGTCCGTTCCCGATTCGATACATTCCGTTTTCCTTTGAAGAAAAGTACGTTCACAATTCGATACATTCCGTTTTCCTTCTAAGAAAAGTACGTTCCCGATTCGATACGTTACTCCTCTACCACTTTCTTGGACTTCACCGGACGCTTCTCCACCTTCACATAAACGAGGTGCATCAGAGCGCGGCGCGTATTGGCGCTGGGCGTGAACACCACGCGTGCCTGCTTGATGAGAGAAGAATCAAACTTGTCCTCCGAGTCGGCCCCGCGGCTACGCAAGGACAGGCGGGCATAGCCCAAATCACCGATGCGCACAATCTGTCCATTACACAACTGGTCACGCATCACCTCGTCCATGGCATGGAGTACCGCCATAATATCGGTAGAAGTCAGCGTACAGTTTTTCTCAATCACCTTACTCATGTCTTCGAGCGACTGCACCCCCGCGCTCTGTGCACAGGCATAGAATTTGGGACCGGCTTCCGGCTCCACAGGATTCTTTTTGGCCACAACTGAAAATTTCACATTTGCCATAATCTTACTTTTTTATCAGGTTAATAATCCGTTTCTCTCGTCCCCACACGCTGCCTTTACACAGCTTCGGGAGAGGCCCTCCCCCGCTTGGAACACCACAAAGATACGGCAGCGCGGCGACGCCGGGTTTACAAACCGAATGTAAGTGATAAATTAAGATATAAACAATATACAAACGAAAATATAAGATGAGAAAAGGAAATAAATAATCAAAAATTATTGCATAAACAACTAATAATGAGTACCTTTACTTATTACTTTAAAAAAATAAAGAAGTATATGGAAGAAATTGAAAAACAAATCGAAATCAAAAGCTACGGAAAGGCGGAAATAGCCCATCTCTACAATCCCACAATGAGTTACGTCAGCGCCCTGCGCACCCTGCGCAAGTGGATAGAACGAAATAAAGTGCTGGAAAAGGCATTGAACCAAAGCGGATACATCCCTTCCCAGCACTCCTTCACCCCCAAACAAGTGGAACTAATCTTCAATTATCTGGGGATGCCCTAAAAAGTTTAAATAAAATTAGAAAATAATTTTATTTGTCTTTTTTTGCTGCTTTCTTCATCACATCAAGCTCGGAAAGCGTGGGAAGCTCACCGTCGGCCAAACGGGACATCAAAGAAGCTACCTGCTTGATACGCTTGGCGTTATTACCCAAAAAGGCAGCAAAAATACGCGCCATCATTTCATTGCGGCAGAGATGGGAAGAGAGCTTGCGGGGAAGCCCCGGCATAATCCCTTCCTCCAGCCCCGGAAACAGCCCGCGGGCGATTCTTACCATCACTTCCAACTTGGGGTGGTGATTGTCTTTCAAGTTGTTTTCCAACGTGTTATAAGACATCTTCATATCCGCTTTCGCCGAAGTGAACTTGTAGGAAATCAAATCGGCATAAGCCCGAAGTACGCTCATAACCGAGCTTTCAATATGATACGCAATTCGCAAAATCTCATCGTCTTGTTTTTTAAGCATGATGTTACATTTTTTTAAATGAATAATAATTAATAAAAATGGGCGCAAAAGTACAAAAATAAAATGATTTTTCAACTTCTTGAAACATTAGTTTTTTCAGTTTTATACTTTTGTCGTCGAAAAAGCCGGGGACAGTACCCCCAAACAATGGAGACACTTTCCGAAAACAATGGAGACATTCTTCCCAAACAATGGTAAGACTTTCCCAAAGCCCTCAAGAGAGTTTTCTTTGTTTCTTTTTTTAATTCTAAATACAATAAGGAAAGGCTGTCCGGGTCACCGTCCGGAAGGGGCACGGAGCCTACTCCTTATGTAATTATAAACCAATGGATTAAGTGTCCGGAAATGTAACGGATGCATGTCCACAAAAACATTTGACATGGAAAAAGATTTATTAGATTCAATTTTGAATTTCAACGAGAACGGTTACATGGCGTTGCCACGCAAGTTGGCTGAACTGATTATCAATCAAATACCGATTCGAAGTGCAGGAACGTTGTATTTCTACATGCTGGTTTACGCCAACTTTGGCGACGGCAAAACCAACCAGGGCGTCAAGCTGATAAGAGGCAGCATTTATCTCACCCCCGGCGACATCATGAAACTGACCGGATGGAGCAGAAGCACGGCGCACGAAAAAATCAAACTGCTGGAAATGAGCGGTCTGATTGAAAGATGCACAGAGATTTCCAAAAACCTCTTCTGGCTGCCCCACTACGAAGAGCATTGCGGAAAAAGCGTGCGTCTGCAGGAGCAGAAAACGAAGCGGGACATCGAGCTGGGAAGTGAGACGGAGAAGAAGTTTCAGGAGTTCTTCAAGTACTACAGCTTCATGCTTGAAGTTCAGCCTGCGGAACAGGAAAAGGCACGCCGCGAATGGCGAAAACTGAGTCTGGAAGAGCGCGAGGAGGCGATTCGAAATGTGCAGTTGTATAAAGACACCATCCGAAAGAAGGAGCATACCAAACTGGCATGCAATTACCTGAAGGACAAGAGTTTCAAGTTCTAGAAGCAAAAAAATGGAAGAAAACAAACAAGATGCGGGAGACCGAAAGGAAAATTCGGACTCCCAAAAGGAGAATTCAGATTCTCAAAAACAGAATTCAGATTCCCAAATGCTGAATTCAGAAAGTCAAATGCAGAATTCAGACTTCCGAAAGGAGAATTCAGAAAGTCAGAAACAGAACTCAGATTCCCAAATCCAGAATTCAGAAAGTCAGAAACAGAATTCAGATTTCCGAAAACAGAATTCAGAAAGTCAAGAACAGAATTCAGACTTCCGAAAGCAGAATTCAGAAAGTCAGAAACAGAATTCAGATTCCCAAATACAGAATTCAGAAAGTCAGAAACAGAATTCAGGCAACAAAAGAGACGTAAAAATAGTACAGAAAATCTTTATGGGCAGCACCGGCGTCATGCCCCACGCCGCCCCCGAACTGGAGGTGGCAGTGCTCGGCGCCATCCTGATAGAGGGACAGGCGGCGCGGAGATACATCCCGCTCATCCACCCCGACTACTTTTACGAACCGGCCCACAAACTGATATTCAACGCCTGCCTCGCGCTGCAGAAAAAAGACCTGCAGATAGACATCCTCACCGTCGCACAGCAGTTGCGCGAAGAAGGAATGCTGGACACCGTGGGCGGAGCATACCGCATCGCCGAAATCAGCGGCAGGGTGGCAAGCTCGGCACACCTCGAACAACACATCGACATCCTGTCGCAGTTCTACATGCGCCGACGGCTGCGCGAAATCCTGCTGTCGGGCGACAACCGCGCCGCCGACGAAACCATCGACATCGAAGAGACGCTGGTGGAGGTGCTGCGGCAGGTGAACGACCTGAGCAACCACCTGCCCGCCATCAACGAGCTGCGCGAAATGCCCGAAGTGATGGAGCGCGTCATGGAACGGCTGGAGCAACGCATGAACCGCGCGGAGGGCGAACTGCCGGGCATCGACACCGGTTTCGCACCACTGAACGAGATGCTGCAGGGATGGCCCGGCGGCACGCTCAACGTCATCGGCGGACGCCCCAACGAGGGCAAGACCGCCATCCTGATGTACACCCTCCTCACCGCCGTGCGCCAAGGGGTCCCCGTGTGTCTCATCAGTATGGAGTCGTCGGCCGACAAGCTGGTGGAACGCTGGATTCTGAGCCTGACGGACATCAAGCCCGACGACTGGAACAGGGGGCGGCTCACCGATGCCGAACTGACACTGGTGCGCGAGATGAGGAAAACAATGGAACAGATGGATATCCGTTTTTTTGACCGCGGCAACATCACCATGGAGGAAGTGGCGGTGGTGGTGAAAGCACTCCATGCCGAAGGAAAATGCAGACTGCTGGGCGTGGATTACCTCCAACTTTTCGCCACCACACGCACCACCGGCACCCGCGAACAGGACGTAGCCGCCAACAGCCGACTGCTCAAACTGCTGTCCATGCAACTGGACATCCCCGTCATCGCCCTGAGCCAGCTGAACCGCGAGGTGATGAGCAATTTTGACAAAATGCCGCACCTCGAAAATATCCGCGAGAGCGGAAGCATCGAACAGGATGCCGACACGGTGAGCTTCATTTTCCACCCCCACAAGGCGGGAATGCGTGTGGTGCCCGACAGCCAGTACCCCGTCACCCCGGACATGATGCTGCTCATCGTGGCGAAAAACCGCAACGGCGCCTGCGGCACGATTTATCTCTCGCACAACCCCAGCATGACCAAATTTGCCGAATACGCCCCTTCCGCGGAGTGGCTCCAAAGGGCTTCTCACAGTGCCTCCGAAGGACCGGCGGCAGAAAACGACTGGCGCACACACGACCGGGCTTTTCAAGCTTTTCTCCGCGCAGAGGAAGAGAAAACGAAAAATAATGGAAAATTACCGTTTTAACGGTAACTTCCATTACGTTTTTATTTGGATGTCTGTCGGGAAAAGCTTATTTTTGTAGAAAATAATATGAAGGATGAAAATAGTATATGTCTATGACGCCATCGCGCGGATTGGAGGCGTAGAAAAGATTTTGACAGACAAAATGAATTATTTTGCCGATGTATGCGCTTATGATGTTTATCTCATTACTGCCGCACAGGGAGAACATCCCTTCTCATTCCCCATCTCCGCACGGGTGAAGCACGTCGACCTCAACGTCCGCTTCCATCTGCAATATCGGCATAAAGCTCCGTTGCGATGGTGGATGAAGTGGCGGATGGACTGCGACTTTGAAAAGAAAATAAAGAAACAAATCGCACAGATAGACCCCGACATCATCATCGCCACCACCTATTATAAGGCAGACGTGGTGTGCCGGTTGGAGTGCCGTGCCAAAAAAATAGTCGAATCGCATTGCGTAAAGTCGCGCACCGGCATCAATGACGGAATAAAGCGCAGCAAGCCCATCCAGCTTTTACACGAACGGATGATACGGAAGAGCTTCCTCACCATCGAGGAGAAGTGTGACGCCATCGTGTCGCTCACCGACGGAGACAGCAAGGAATGGAACACAGACAGCAAGCGGAAATTTGTCATTCCAAATTCCATACCCGACCTTCCGCCCGCTACCAGCCCCCTCACGGTGAAACGCGCCATAAGCGCCGGCCGGCTCACCAAAGAAAAGGCTTTCCACCGGATAATTGCCACATGGCTGAAGGTGTACCGCATACATCCCGGTTGGCGGCTGGACATTTACGGAGAGGGCGAAGAAAAGAAATCTTTATTACACATGATTGAAAGACTGGGACTGGAGGAAGTGGTGAAAATCCATCCTTTCAGCGACGACCTTGAACAAGAATTTCTTGACAGTTCCATGTTTCTGATGTCCTCGTTGTATGAGGGTTTCGGACTGGTGCTAATCGAGGCGATGTCGTGCGGACTGCCCTGCATCGCACTCAATTGTCCATACGGTCCGGGCGAGATAATACATCACGACGAAGACGGAATACTGTTGCCTTATTTTGAAAGGATGTCGCCCGACGGACACGAACTGTGGGACATGGCAACGGCCATCCACAGACTGATTATAAACCATCCACTGAGAAGACAACTGGGCAAGGAGGCAAAAGAAAATTCCAAACGTTTCCTGGCTGATAAAGTGATGATAAAATGGATTGATTTGTTTAATCGGCTCACGGCACAATGAAAATAATATATATACACGAAAGCATCGCCTATAAGGGAGGACTGGAACGGATATTTGTCGAGAAAATGAATTATCTGGCAGACAAGTTTCAGTATGAGGTATATTTACTTACCACCTCACAGGGAGACGTTCCCTTCAGCTTTCCACTGTCGCCCCAGGTGAGGCACATCGACCTGGGAGTCCGTTTTCATTCGCAGTACCGATACCGGTATTTCAAGCGTCTGCGCGAAGCGAAAAGATTGGACAATCTGTTCAGAGAACGCGCTCAGGCGGTGATAGACGACATCTGTCCCGACTTCATTATCTGCACCACGGCCTGGAAGCCCGGAGTAATCGGGCAGTTGAAAGGAAAAGCGAAAAAGATAATGGAATCGCATTGCGCCAAGGAGTATATGGCAATACCCGACAATTTCAGCCGGGGCTGCATCCGCGATTGGTTCGACCGCTATGAGGCATACAAAAAGTGTCGTGCCGTGCAGAAATATTGTGACGTGCTGGTGACGCTGACCGTAAGCGATGCCCGGTCGTGGGCAAAGGGATTCAGGCGGCCGATACGTGTCCTCCCCAATTTCACATGGTTCGTTTCTCTGGAAGGTTATCTCGATTACAACGCCACGCGCGCCATCGCCGTGGGACGGCTCACGTATCAAAAAGGATTTGACCAGCTGATTAAAGCGTGGGCGGAAGTACACAAGGTATATCCCGAGTGGAAGCTGGACATCTTTGGCGAAGGGGTGCTGAAGGATGAGCTGAACGCGCAAATAAAAACTTACGGACTGGAGGGAACAGTGACAATCCGTCCCTTTACGGACTACATAGCGGAAGAGTATTACAAGAGTGCCTTCTTTGTGCTCAGTTCCAATTACGAAGGCTTCGGACTGGTGCTCATCGAGGCAATGGCATGCGGGCTGCCCTGTGTGGCATACGACTGTCCGCACGGACCCGCCGACATCATCTACAACGAAGAAGACGGCATTCTGGTGGAGAAAGGTAATTTAAAAGACTTTACAGATAGCTTGCTAAAGATGATTCTGCGCGATGAAGACAGAAAGCGGATGGGGCACAATGCCAAAATCGACATGGAGCGTTATTCGCCGGAGAACATCATGGCAAAATGGGATACATTGTTCAAAAAAATGATATGAGAATTATATATGTATATGACACGATAGCCGTTGTGGGCGGGATAGAACGGATATTCGTCGACAAAATGAATTACTTGGCCGACCGCCTGCACCATGAGGTGTATCTGGTCACTTCGTCGCAGGGAGACCATCCGGTCAGCTTCCCTCTGTCGCCCAATGTGCATCATGTCGACCTCGACATACGCCATCATGTGTGCTACCGGTATATGTTGCCCCGACGCGTATGGATGAGGTTCAGACTGCAGCGGTTGGGCAAAAGGCGTCTGAAAGAGATAATAAGAAAAATAGACCCTGACATTATCATTTGCACTACAACTTATATGGCGGGCGAGATATGCCGGCTGAAGTGCCGCGCCAAGAAGGTCATCGAGTCACACGGCGCGAGGGAGTTTATCCATCTGACGGATGATTTCAGGCTGGGATTTTTTAAAGATTTGAGAAATAAATGGAACACCCGCAGACGTTTCCGGCTGATAGAAAAGTACAGCGATGTGGTGGTGACGCTCACGCAGGCGGATGCGAAAGCATGGAGCAAGGCACCGCACGTGCGTGTCATTCCCAATTTCACGAAATTCATCCCTCCCCAAAGCAGTCCGTGTGAGGCACACCGCGTGATAGCGGTCGGGCGGCTCACGTATCAGAAAGGATTTGACAGACTGATTGATGCTTGGAGCATCGTCAACAAGCAGCATCCTTCCTGGCGGCTGGACATCTTCGGCGAAGGCATCCGCCGGGAGGCATTGAACGGACAAATCCGCCGCAACGGTTTGGCAAAGTCGGTCACCATCCATCCTTTCACGAAGAATATAGCACAAGAATATCTTAACAGTTCCATCTTCGCCCTGAGTTCCAATTACGAAGGCTTCGTCTTGGTGTTGCTGGAGGCTATGGGTTGCGGACTGCCGTGTGTCGCCTTCGACTGTCCCAACGGACCGGCAGAGACTATCCGTGACGGAGAGGATGGTTTCTTGGTGAAAAACGGTGATATTAAGGCATTTGCCGAAGCATTGTGTTACTTCATAGAGTATAAGGAAGAACGAAAAGCATTCGGCCGTCAGGCACGGGAAAACATTGAGCGCTACTCACCGGAGGCTATCATGCCGATGTGGGAAAAGCTTTTCAACGAACTGAAGGAGAAATGAAAATTGTATATCTATATACGGCCTTGACCACCGTGGGCGGTGCCGACAGAATCATCATTCAGAAGGCAAACTATCTGGCCGACGTGATGGGGCATGAGGTATATATAGTCACTGATTCACAGGCAGGAAGGGCGGTCGTCTTTCCGCTCTCGTCCAAGGTGAGGCATATTGACTTGGGCATCAACTTCGACCGACAATACCGTCATGGTTTGCTGCTCAGAAGTCTTTACTACTTCACACTCATGTTTGTTTACAGAAGAAAACTCGGCAGACTGCTGGAACGCCTGAAAGCTGACATCGTTATCAGCACGCTGGGACGTGACCTCGACTTCCTCACCCAACTAAAAGACGGAAGCAGGAAGGTGGGAGAATCGCATATAGCCAAACCCTACAGCCGCAATTTTCACTTATTGGAACAACGCGGATTTCCATACAGACAAATAGCAAGATATTGGCGGAAAAAACAAGAAAAAGGGGTAAGCCGACTGGATGCTTTAGTGGTGCTGACCGAACATGATGCCGGTAACTGGGCAAGCATAAAACAAGCATTTGTCATTCCGAATTCACTCCCATTCTATCCGCAATATGGCAGTTCCTGCAAAAATAAACGCATCATCAGCATCGGGAGGCTCAATGAACAGAAAGGATACGAACGGCTTATCGAAGCTTGGGCAATTGTCAACCGGAAACATCCTGACTGGGAAGTAAATATTTACGGTGAAGGAACGGAATATGAGATGTTGAAATCCCTTATCGAAAAGCATAAACTGGGAAAAAACTTTAAGTTATGCCAACCTGTCCGAAACATTCAGGAGAAGTATATGGAAAGTTCCATGTACGTCATGAGCTCCCGATTTGAAGGTTTGCCGATGGCACTCCTGGAAGCAATGGCGTGCGGACTCCCTTGTGTTTCATTTAACTGTCCTCATGGTCCGGCAGAAATAATAACAAACGGAGAAGACGGCCTGCTGGTGGAAAATGGTAATATAAAGGAACTTGCAGAAGCAATATGCCTATTGATAGAAGATGAAAGTAAAAGAATAAGAATGGGAACGCAAGCTAAAACGAATATACAACGCTACTCGCAAAAACAGATTATGGAAAAATGGAATAATTTGTTTCATTCTTTAACAGGTCAGTCATGAGAATCATTTTTTTATTATATCACGGTTTCTCCGAGAGCAGCGGCATAAGTAAGAAGATTCTATGTCAGATAAAGGCGTTGCGCGAGCTGGGTCACACGGTGGACGTCTGCACGTATGGCATAAATAAAAACAGACACCGGGTGCGCATGATGAACGAAGAGGTCATAGAAGATTATGGCACGGGGAAGTGGGCGGCGGTCAGGAAAAGGATTTCATACGGCAGCATTTACCGCTATGCCGTCAGTCAGGGTGTTGACATGATTTATGTACGTTCGTTTCACAATGCAAACCCGTTTACGGTTCGCCTGTTCCACCGGTTGCAGAAAGCCGGAATAAAGATTGCAATGGAAATCCCCACTTATCCATACGATTCGGAGTACAAAGGTTTTCCATTCATTACCCGGTGCGGACTGCAAATAGACAGGCTGTTCCGCAGGGCGTTGGCAAAGCGGGTCAATGCCATTGTCACGTTTTCAGACGAAGCAAGGATATTCGGCCAACGCACCATCAGGATATCCAACGGAGTGGATTTCGACGCTGTCCCGCTCAGAAAGACGAGCGGTCTTGATTCGTCCTCTGCCATCCATCTGATAGGGGTTGCGGAGGTTCACTACTGGCACGGATACGACCGACTGATACACGGACTGGGAGAATATTACCGGCAACCTCACGACAGGGAAATTTACTTTCATATCGTAGGCGGAGTATGGAAATCAGAAATGTATGATTCGCAGCACGCTCCGGGTTTCCACGAACTCATCACCCGCTATCATATCAGAAAGCAAGTCATTTTTCACGGACAGATGATGGGAAAAGAACTGGATGAACTGTTCGACCGGGCAGACTTTGCCATCGGCAGTCTGGCACGCCACCGCAGCCACATCGACAAAATAAAAACACTCAAAAACAGGGAGTATGCAGCTCGCGGCATACCGTTCATTTATTCGGAAACGGATGAGGATTTTGACCGTATGCCCTACATTCTCAAAGCACCTGCCGACGAAAGCGCCATCGATATCAATGAGATTGTCCGGTTTTATTCGGCTCTCGATATTCCGCCGGAACAAATAAGAAACTCCATCGGCCGGCTGTCTTGGAAAAATCAAATAAAAAAGGTGATAAAAGAGTTATAAATATTTTAATATCAAAGATAAAAGACTTACATTTGTCAAACAACATACAAGAAGGGGCAGGATGGATAGAAAACCGGTAATCGTTTATTGCACACCGTCTCTTTATATTCCCGGAGGAGTAGAAAGAGTTTTAACAACAAAGGCTAATTATCTGGCAGATGTGGCGGGATATACAGTCTACATCATTTTGACAGACGGCCAAAATAAACCGCCTTATTATCCGTTGTCTTCTCGCATACGGCTCATCCGGCTGGACATTGACTTTGAAGAGCTGTGGGGCTTGCCTCTGTACAAAAAAATAATCGTATACCTCCAAAAGCAACGCATATATAAACGTAAGCTGAGAGAGACCTTGTTCAGCATTAAGCCCGACATTACAGTCTCTTTGATGCGAAGGGAAATAAATTTCATTACTTCCATAAAGGATGGCAGCAAGAAGGTGGGCGAACTGCATGTCAATAAAAAGCATTATCGCAACTTCAATGGAGCGGACAAAAACATGGTAACGACTCTCTTCTCGAAAATATGGATGATGAGTCTGGTAAGGCATATCAAAAGACTGGACAGATTTGTGGTTCTCTGCAAGGAAGACAGGGAAAACTGGCATCAGCTCCGCCGAGTGGAAGTTATCGGCAATCCTTTGCCTTTCCCAATCGTACCGGCCAATCACCAGCTTGGAAATCAAGCCATTGCCGTAGGACGGTATACTTATCAAAAAGGATTCGACTTGTTAATACAAGCCTGGAGCACGGTTGCCTGCAAACACCCCGAATGGAAACTTTTCATTTATGGAAAAGGGAATCCGACTCCGTATGAAGAGTTGGTCCGTAAACTCAATTTATCAAACCATGTCATTCTAAAAGCGGATACTCCCGATATCATTGACAAATATCGCGAAAGCTCTATTTTTGTATTAAGTTCCAGATATGAAGGCTTTGGCATGGTAGTGGCAGAAGCGATGGCGTGTGGTGTTCCCCCTGTTTCTTTCGCTTGTCCGTGCGGACCCGGAGATATTATCCGGGATGGCGAAGACGGCATCTTGGTGGAAAACGGAAATGTGGAGCAATTAGCCGAAAAAATATGCTATCTGATTGAGAACGAAGACATAAGGAAAGAAATGGGACGCAAAGCATGCATCAATGTAAGAAGATTTGAAGTGGAACAGATTATGTCTCAGTGGATAAAACTATTCGAAGAATTATTAAAATTGTAGAGAATTATGAAATGGTACACCGATTACTTATCCACGTATGAAAAGCCATACAGTGAGCTGCCCCCCCGACTCACCGACAGGGTCAAAAAAAGAATTAAACAATTACAAGCCGGGAATCCTTTGGTTTCGGTAGTGGTCATCGCTCATAATGAAGAAAGCAGAATTTTCCCTTGCCTATGGTCGATAAGCGAAAACCAATGTCTCTTCTGCATAGAAATCATAGTTGTCAACAATCATTCTACAGATAATACGGAAAATATTTTAAAGGAACTGGGGGTGAGGTATTATAATGAGGAAAAGAAGGGGCCGGGATTTGCCCGCCAATGCGGACTGAATTATGCTAAAGGAAAGTATTGTCTTTGCATGGATTCGGACACGATATATCCGCCTTTCTATATCGCAACCATGACAGACGCATTGAGACAAGATGGAGTCGTGGCGGCGTATGCCCTTTGGAGCTTCCTCCCTAATAAGGATTATTCACCGATGGGGCTTTTTCTATATGAAGCGATGCGTGACATTTATTTTAACATTCAGCATATACAAAGACCTGAACTCAATGTGCGCGGAATGGTCTTTGGATTTCGGACAAACACGGCACGCCAAGTAGGTTTCAGGACCGACATCATCCGCGGCGAGGATGGGTCGCTGGCATTGGAACTGAAAGAATACGGACGTATAAAATTTGTCAGAAACCGTAAGGCGCGGGCTATCACCGGCTATGGCACTATCTCTGCCGACGGCTCGCTGTTCAACAGTTTTCGGAAGAGGGCGGCCAAAGGATTCAAAAATCTTACTTCTTTATTTCACAGCAAAGAAAAATATGAAGACGAGGATTCAAACTTGATAAAATAATCAGTACATGAAAATAGCAATAGAGGCTCAAAGAATATTTAGAAAAGAAAAGCACGGCATGGACTATGTAGCCCTTGAAACCATAAGGGAGATACAGAAAATGGACTGCCAAAATGAATACTTCATCTTGGTGGGTGCGGGAGAGGACAGGTGTCTGCAGGAATCGGATAATATGCATATTGTACAGATAGATTACCCCTCCTACCCTTTGTGGGAGCAAATAGGATTGCCGTCGGCCCTGAAAAAGATAGAGCCCGACTTGCTGCACTGCACCGGCAACACGGCTCCGTTGTGGTGTCACACTCCGCTGATATTGACCTTGCATGACATTATTTTTCTTGAGCCCAAGCAAGGCAGAAACCAATCTTTATATCAGAATTTAGGACGCTGTTACAGAAGGTTTATAGTCCCCCGAATATTGAACAAATGTAGAAAGATTATTACTGTATCCAATTTTGAGAGGGAGCATATCTGTCAATTTCTGCAATTGGGGACAGAGCGAGTGACCACCGTGTACAATGGTTATTCTTCACATTTCAAGCCCATGACGGAGTATCTACCCATAACACGGAAATACATCGGAACGGAGCATTATTTCTTCTTCCTAGGCAATACCGACCCTAAAAAGAATACGGCAAGAACATTACAAGCCTATTGCCACTATCTGAATGCTTCGTCTCATCCTCTCCCGCTTCTCATCGCCGACTTGAAAGAAGAGACTATCAATAATTACTTACGTGAATATGGTTTGACGGATATCAAATCCATGCTTTATTACCCAGGCTATATCCCCAACAAGGATTTGCCTGCCTTGTATAGCGGGGCTACCGCATTCATTTACCCTTCGTTGCGCGAGAGTTTCGGCATCCCTATCTTGGAAGCGATGGCGTGTGGCACACCTGTCATTACTTCACAAACCTCTGCCATGCCCGAAATAGCTGGAAAGGATGCTATCTTGGTAAATCCTTACAAGCCTGAAGAGATTGCCGAGACTATGCTTCGGCTGGAGGAGGACTCCGAATACCGTCAGTCACAGTCAGCATACGGACTGGGAAGGGTACAGCAATTTTCATGGAAAGAAACTGCGCTCAAGACATTAGAATTATACAATGAAATAAAACGACAATGAATACAATTGAAATCATATTCTTTATCCTTCTGTCCCTCGTTTTCTATACCTATCTCGGATACGGAATCATACTGTGGGCACTGGTCGGAATCAAGCGGATTTTTGTAAAAGAAAAGAGTGAGCTTATGCCCGAAGAGCTCCCTGAAGTCACTCTCTTCATCACAGCCTACAATGAAGAACAGGTGGTGGACGAGAAGATGCAGAACTGCCGCGAACTGGATTATCCGAAAGAGAAATTCAAAATAGTATGGGTGACGGACGGAAGTTGCGATGCCACCAACGAAAAGCTGAAGGCATATCCCGATGCAACTGTGTACTATTCTGCCGAGCGCAAAGGGAAAACCGCAGCCATGAATCGCGGAATAAAATTTGTCACCGCTCCGATTGTTATTTTCACGGATGCCAATACGTTCATCCATCCACAAGCTGTCCGCGAAATGGTACGTTGCTTCAATAATCCGAAGGTGGGGTGTGTGGCAGGCGAGAAACGCATCCACATGCACACCAAGGACGGAGCAGCAGCGGGAGGTGAAGGAATGTACTGGAAATATGAATCTTTTTTAAAGAAACTGGACGCACAACTCTATTCTGCCGTAGGCGCCGCAGGAGAATTGTTCGCTATTCGTACTGCTTTGTACGAACAGATGCCCAATGATACGCTGTTGGACGACTTTGTCCTTTCCTTAAGAATAGCCATGAAAAAATATATTATCGCATATTGCGACAAAGCATACGCCATGGAAAACGGTTCGGCAAGTATGAAAGAGGAAGAAAAGAGAAAGGTACGCATCGCAGCAGGAGGACTCCAGGCCATTTATCGGCTACGAGGCCTGCTCAATCCATTCCGATATGGAATACTCAGCTTTCAATACGTGTCCCATCGTGTGCTGAGGTGGTCTGTCACACCGATAGCCCTGTTCTCGCTCGTACCGCTAAATGTGCTGCTGATTGTCGGCAACAAGCATCCCCACCTCTATATCATACTCTTGGCACTGCAATTATTGTTTTATGCAGGCGGGGGGTATGGGTATTATTTATCCACAAAATCAGTAAAAAACAAACTGCTCTATGTCCCTTACTACTTCTTGTTCATGAATATAAATGTCATTAAAGGCTTCTCCTATCTCAAAAGGAAAAGCAAAAATGACGGCACTTGGGAAAAAGCACGCAGAGCCGTATGATTATCCCAAATATGAATGTATCATTTCACGCAGCTTGTTTGCCATGACGGGCTTTGCCATATAATTATTACAACCGGCAAGGTATGCCTTTTCACGGTCGCTGTCGTATGCATTGGCAGTAAGAGCTACAATAACGATATCCTTATTGAATGTGCGGATGTTTTTAGTAGCCTCCAAACCATCCATTACAGGCATTTTTATATCCATAAGTATCAGGTCAGGTTGGTCTACACGGCATATTTCAACTGCCTCTTCCCCATTATAAGCACGGAGTATTTCATAATCCCTCCGCAAGATGATAGACAGTAAAAGGAAATTACTTTCTGTATCTTCTGCAACTAATATTTTTTTCATCTCTCTATTTTGCTTGTTTCTCCGTGCAAAATTACGATATAAAATGATATAAGCAATATTTTTTTCGTATATTTGCTGAGATTAATAAAAACACTACGTCTTAATATTAAGTTAAGTACCGTAAGATTGATATGAAGGCTTCTAACAAAATATTGCATGAAAAGCAGTATGCCGAAAGAATCTTAGAGATTACCGGCGATACAATGTTCTTTGTATACAAGGATGGAACCTGTCTTGACTTTAAGCCTAACCGACCGGATTTCTATATCAAGGAGGAGGAAGTGATAGGCAAGAACATTTTCTCATACTTCCCTTTGGAGACGGCCCGCGAAATGCACAAGGAATTTAAAAAGGTCATCGACGGGAAGGTATCGTCCTCTGCACAAAACTATAAGCTCATTTTGGGCGAAGAGGTGAAATACTACAAATGTATTATTTCGAAATTCAATGAAGACCATCTGATATTCCAATATCGTGACATCACGGGGCGCAGCGTCGTGAGGCTGAAGTTGGAAAAGAAGATAAAGGACTTGCGTGAGGTGGAAAAGGCGGCTCATATCGGGCTGTGGACTTTCGACTCACTCACCCGGATTTTCACTTATTCAGGATACACTCAGGTGTTTTCTGACAATGAAGAAGAAAAGACAATTACTCTGGACGAATATATCGCCTACATCCATCCCGAAGATAAGACAAGAGTAGAAAATTGGGTAGAGAATTATTTACATGGCAAAGAAAGCAGCGACACCATTTCGTATAAACTGCTGATGAATGGCAAAACAGTGGATATGCGACTGAAAATCTATAACCGGGAAGTGTATACCAATCGCATCTTGCTGGAAGGATATATACAAAACACCTCAGAGATAGTGTGGAAAGCCGAACGGTCCAATCAACTGAAATCTGCGTTTCTTGCCAATATGAGCCATGAAATACGCACTCCGCTCAATGCTATTCTAGGCTTTTCGCGCATTATCGCCGAGACTGACAACTCCGAAGAAAGATTACAATATTATGATATTGTGGAGAAAAACAATATGCGCCTGCAAGAGCTGATTAACGAAATTCTGGATTTATCGAAGATAGAATCCGGAATGATGGAGTTCAACTATGCGCCTGTCAATCTCTATACATTGTGTGATGATGTAAAGAACACTTATCGTTTCCGTTGTCAGAGCGGAGTAGAGCTGATTTTCGAGAAATCAGACCGTTCTATTTACATATCTACCGACAGAAACCGACTTTTCCAGATATTCTCCAACTTGATAGGCAATGCCACTAAATTTACTCAGAAAGGGTATATCAGTTTCGGATATAAAAAGGTGGACGACCAAATTCTTTTTCATGTGACCGACACCGGTACCGGTATTCCGGCCGAAAAGCTCCCCAAGATATTCGACCGCTTTATAATGGCCAATGAGAGTATTGCCGGCACAGGACTGGGGCTGTCCATCAGTAAAATAATTGCCGAGAAACTAGGAGGAAAAATTTGGGTAAACTCCGAACCGGGAAAAGGAACCACATTTACATTCACCATCCCCTATATATCTGTCAATGGCGAAGTAAAACGAGAAAAACATACTTTTACCCGATACACAGACAACAAAGAATCTATACAGAAAGAAATTGTTATACTAGTAGCGGAAGACAATCAAAGTAATTATGACTTAATAGAAGCCATGATTGGCAAGACCTATAAACTGGTACATGCCCTTGACGGTATGGAGGCCATCCAATACTACGAGAAATATAGTCCCGACCTGATTCTTATGGACATAAAAATGCCCAATCTCGACGGTCTGGACGCCACACGAATCATCAGAGAAGTATCTCCCGAGATACCTGTGATTGCCGTCAGCGCCTACGCTTACGAAAAAGATAAGGCTGCTGCAATAGAAAGTGGATGCAATGAGTTTTTGATTAAACCCATATCTCCCGATTTACTAAAAGATACCATCAACAAATATTTAAAAAACACATAAATTATGGGAAGACTAGCTGTATACAAATTTGCATACCTTTTATCCATCATATTCACCTTTCTGATTTTAGGATTATCCGTTTTCGCCTATTTTGCGGGAAGAATAGATCCGGAAAGTAATATGTTTGCAGCCTATATCGCATTGGGGAAACCTATACTGGTCATTATCAATGCCTTGCTGCTGCTTTACTGGCTCATCCGGTTCAGGTATTGGGCATGGGTTCCGCTACTGGGGCTATTGATAAACTACGGATATATTGCGTCTATGTATCAGGTTTACAATTCGACCAAATATGCCAATGATACCCAACTTAAAGTCGTGACTTATAACGTACATTCATTCGGAGGAGAAATCACCGGTTTCTCGGCGAAAGAATTTGCCGACATCCTGAACAAAGAAGGAGTAGACGTACTGTGTTTCCAAGAGTACAGAGGCAACGGAGACTTCACCACCAAAGACTTATACAATACTTATTCCAAGAATTTTCCTTACTCATACATCCCGGAAGGACGTGCACAAGCCATTTATAGCCGCTACCCCATCAAACAGTCTCAGATTATCGAATTTCCGAATACCAACAACGGAGCTATCTGGACCGATTTGGATGTCAAGGGTATGACAATCAGAGTAATTAACGTACACATGCAAACCACCAGCTTTGACCGGATGCGTTCGAAAGCCGCACAAGCCAGAGGCGCCGGAGATGAAGAAAAAGAAAATCAAATTTATACACAGTTCACCGACAACATGGAGGCCAATATCATCCAACGTGCAGAACAGGCCAAAGACATCGCCTCGCTGGTGAATGCCACCGAGACTCCCATTATCTTATGCGGTGACTTCAATGACACTCCGGGAACATTTACTTACGAAACACTGAAGGGGAATCTGCAAGACGGTTTTCTTTCTGCCGGAGAAGGATATGGAGCCACTTATCGCGGACTGCATAATCTGCTCAGAATTGATTATCTGTTTCACTCCCCTTCTTTATTGGGCCTCAAATATGGCACAATGCCTTATGACATGAGTGACCATAACCCCGTTTATCTGGAAGTAGGACTCTAGCAAACGTATGAAAATCCCCCTATTTCAGCCTTAAGTCATTATATACAAGGCCAAAACAGAGGGATTTTCCTGTTCTCCATACAATGCTCAAGTTCTATCTTGAGACCACTGTTTATTTCTTCAACGGAACCGAGAAATAGAAGGTAGAACCTTTCCCCTCCTCCGATTCAAACCAAAGACGCCCTCCATTCTTAACGGCAAAATCAAGGCACAACAACAGTCCCAAACCGGAACCCTCTTCATTATTCGTGCCATATTTACTAAAGTGAGTCTCCGTATTCAGCAACTTCCGCTGGTCCTCTTCACTCATCCCCTTTCCGCTATCCCTGACACTGACCACCACACTGTCGTCCACTATCCGGGCACCGACCACGATTTCAGAATCATTATAACTGAACTTAATCGCATTGCTCAATAAGTTACGCATAATCGTCTTCATCATATCGATATCAGCATGAACCTCTATCTTATCATCCCCCTGATAACGCAATTTGATATTCTTCATGCCTGCCACCAGATTAAAAATCTCAATGACCGATGCAATATTCTCAACGATATTGAAATCCTGATACACCACATTCAGTTTACCAATCTGACTCTTTGTCCACTTCAAAAGATTGTCCAACAAAGCGAACACATCCTCAGTGCTCTGATTGGCCATGCTCAACATCTGATACATTTCTTCCCCAATCTGAGAAGGAGGCAGACTTAATATCAACATTTTGAGCACCATCTTGATAGACCCCATAGGAGAACGCAGGTCATGCGCAATCACAGAATAAAGCTTGTCACGCCCCATGATTGTTTTACGCAACTCCTCCGTTTGACGAAGAATAATCCTTTTTGCCGCCACCAGCGAAATCTGGTGAGTCACACGAATCACCAATTCCTCCTTATTGAAAGGCTTTGAGATAAAATCATTCGCCCCCACCTTGAACCCCTTCACAATATCGGAAGTCGTGTTCAAGGCAGTCAGGAAGATAATAGGAATATTTTGGGTAACAGGGTCTGCCTTCAGCTTTTCCGACACCTCAAAACCATTCATTTCCGGCATCATCACATCCAACAGAATCAAATCCGGTTGCTTTTCGGCTGCCTGCACCAACGCGTCCTTACCATTATTTGCGGTAATGACCTTAAACTTCTCGTTCGTAAGCAGTACTTTTAATAGCAACACATTAGAAACCACATCATCCACTACCAAGATGGTGTATTCCGAATGATCTATCACCACATTTACATCAGCTGTCATATTCGCCACTATTTAGAGAGAACTTTTTTAAAATAACTAATCACTTCTATCAATCCTTCTTCCAACTGCACCGTCGGTTTCCAGTTCAATTTTTCCTTAGCCAGCGTGATATCGGGCCGACGCTGGCGCGGATCGTCATAAGGAAGAGGCTGATAGACTATTTTTGACTCCGAGCCCGTCAGTCCCAGCACCAGTTGTGCCAGTTCCAGCATCGAGAACTCACGCGGATTGCCGATATTCACCGGCCCCGTGAAGTCATCCTCCGTAGCCATCATACGCACCATTGCCTCAATCAAATCATCCACATATTGGAAACTGCGCGTCTGCTTTCCGTCACCGTAAATCGTGATATCCTTATTCTGCAAGGCCTGTACCACGAAGTTGGAAATGACACGCCCGTCGTCGGGCAACATGTGGGGACCGTAGGTATTGAATATCCGCACTATCTTTATCTTCACCCGATGCTGGCGGTAATAATCCATACACAATGTCTCGGCACACCGCTTCCCTTCATCATAGCAAGAACGGTAACCGATAGGATTCACATTCCCCCAGTCAGACTCCTGCTGCGGATGTGAAATCGGGTCACCATACACTTCGCTTGTCGATGCCTGAAGCATGCGCGCATTGTTTTTCTTTGCCAATCCCAACATATTAAAAGTTCCGAAAACAGCCGTCTTAGCCGTTTTTATCGCATCATATTGATAATGAATGGGGGAAGCGGGGCATGCCAAATTATATATTTCATCCACCTCCGCACAATACGGATTCACCACATCATGCTCCACCAACTCGAAACATGGATGGCCTATCAGGTGCTTTATATTATCTTTGCTACCGGTAAAAAAGTTATCAAGACAGATAACCCGGTTACCCTCGTTTATCAGACGCGTACAAAGATGCGAACCTATAAAGCCCGCACCGCCACTTACCAGGGCTTTCTTCATCCTTCTATCATTTATATTATATTTCCTTTCGTAAAGCAAAAATAAGCGATTAGTTCCATTCCTGCAAACTTTAAATACAATATTATTACTTATATTTGCAGGCATGATAATTAATCCGACAAATAAATGAAAAAATATCCAGCCATTATGAGCATAGCCGGCTCCGATTGCAGCGGAGGCGCCGGCATTCAGGCCGACCTGAAAACCATCTCGGCACTGGGGGCCTATGCCGCCACTGCCATCACCGCCATCACGGTTCAAAACACCACCGGCGTGCGTGCCATCCATCCCGTCCCCCCTGTTTTTGTGCGCGGGCAGATAGAGGCCGTCATGGACGACATACGTCCCGATGCCATCAAAATAGGGATGATAAATGACATTGAGATTGTAAAGGTCATCTCCGCCTGTCTGCGCAAGTACCGGCCCGCGCATGTGGTTTTCGACCCCGTCATGGTATCTACCAGCGGACACAAACTGATAGAAGATGATGCCATCGCAGCCCTCACCGGCGAGTTGATGCCCCTCTCCTCCCTCATCACGCCCAACCTGAGAGAAGCAGAAGTATTGACAGCACATCCTATTAATAATGTAGAGGAGATGAAATCCGCCGCCCTCGAACTGTTGAAATTCGGTAGCAGGGGCGTCCTCCTGAAAGGCGGCCACCTGGAAGGCGGACTGATGTGCGACGTGCTGCAGATAGCCGGAGAAAACGCCCCTCACCTGTTCACCTCCGCCAAAATAGAGAGCCGGAACACCCACGGAACCGGCTGCACCCTCTCTTCCGCCATCGCCACATACCTGGCCCTGGGAGATGAGATGCCGCAAGCAGTGGAACGTGCCAAACAGTATGTGACCCTCGGCATAGAGGCCGGAAAAGACGTCCGCACCGGCGAAGGACACGGCCCGCTAAACCACTTTTATCAGCCTGTCTCCATGAATATTAAGGAAGAATAGCACCTAGTTTCCAAAGAAATAATTACCTTTGCAACGTTTTTAAACCAAAAAAGGAAAAAATATGAAAGCATTTGTATTCCCCGGACAGGGAGCACAGTTTGTAGGTATGGGAAAAGACCTGTACGAAAACTCGGCTTTGGCCAAAGAATTATTTGAAAAAGCGAATGACATTTTAGGATACCGCATCACAGACATCATGTTTGAAGGTACGGACGAAGACCTTCGCCAGACCAAGGTCACTCAGCCTGCCGTGTTCCTCCACTCGGTTATTTCGGCCCTCTGCATGGGTGACGATTTCAAGCCCGAAATGACAGCCGGACACTCACTGGGCGAGTTCTCTGCCTTGGTTGCCGCCGGAGCTCTGTCGTTCGAAGACGGACTGAAACTGGTGTATGCACGCGCCATGGCTATGCAGAAAGCCTGTGAAGCACAACCCTCGACCATGGCTGCCATCATCGCATTGCCCGACGAAAAAGTGGAAGAAGTGTGCGAAGCCATCTCCAAAGAAGGCGAAGTGGTGGTTGCCGCCAATTACAATTGCCCGGGACAAATCGTTATCTCCGGTTCCATCGAAGGCATCAACAAGGCTTGCGAACAGCTGAAAGCAGCCGGTGCCAAACGTGCCTTGCCTCTGAAAGTGGGCGGTGCTTTCCACTCTCCGCTGATGAATCCGGCCAAAATAGAACTTGAAGCGGCTATCAACGCGACTGAAATCCATGCACCGAAATGTCCTGTTTATCAGAACGTAGACGCTTTGCCCCACACCGACCCTGCCGAAATCAAGGCGAATCTGGTGGCTCAGCTGACTGCTTCTGTCCGCTGGACTCAGACGGTAAAGAACATGATTGCCGACGGAGCCGACGAGTTTACAGAATGTGGCCCGGGTGCTGTATTGCAAGGCTTGATTAAGAAAATAGACAAGGACGCAAACGCTCACGGAATAGCATAAGAAAACACACCGCCATTCTCCCTCCAAACCCTCGAGAGAGTTTCCTTAAACAATGGAGACAGTTTCGACAAACAATGGAGAGAGTTTCCTCAAACAATGGAGACATCTTCAGGTAGGAATGGCGGCATCCCCCCATATCCACCGCAGGAATGCAGACAAGGCATTTCATGCGGTGGAAAAGTTATACCTGCCCCATTTTTATCCCATCTTTTTTCCATATCTCGTTAAAAATGATTATGTTTGCCCATGTAACAAACGAGATAGATTAATGAGTACATTCAAATACAACATAGGCTATGCCCTGAGCGGAGGGTTCATCAAAGGCTTCGCTCACTTGGGAATCATGCAGGCGCTACACGAACACGGCATAACGCCCGACATACTTTCAGGGGTGAGTGCCGGCGCACTGGCCGCCGTATTCTACGCCGATGGCAGAGAGCCCTATCACGTCATCGAACTATTTGAACACCACTCGTTTACAGAACTCACCACCTTCTCCATCAACAAACAGGGACTGCTGAAACTCGACAGTTTCATTGATTTTCTGGAAAGCAACTTGCGAACAAAACTGATAGAAGAGCTTTCCATCCCCACCATCATCTCGGCCACCGACTTAGACCACGGAAAAATAGTGTCCTTCCGCAAGGGGAAAATAGCCGAGCGAGTGGCCGCCTCGTGCTGTATGCCGGTGTTGTTTGCACCACAGAAAATCAACAATACTTATTATGTAGACGGAGGAATACTGATGAATCTACCGGTGACCCCCATCCGCGAAATGTGTGAAAAAGTGATAGCATTCAACGTCAGTCCGCTGGTGGCAGACGAATATAAAAAGAATGTGATGACAATTGCTTTAAGGGCCTATCATTTTATCTTTCAGGCGAACACTCTGCCGCAAAAGCCGCTGAGCGATTTGCTGATTGAGCCCTACGGACTGGAAGGCTACAGCAACCGGGAGCTAGAGAAAGCCGAAGAAATATTTGAACAAGGATATACGACGGCGAACGAAATTATAGACCGTTTGTTGCGCGAGAAAGGAAGTATATGGAAATAAATAAAAAAAACAATATAATGAAAACACAAGAAAAAATTATCATCTATCAGGTGTTTACCCGTTTGTTTGGAAACGGAAACCCACGTTGTAAGACCAATGGCTCGCTGGACGAAAACGGCTGTGGAAAAATGGCTGACTTTACGGCTAAGGCATTGGGAGAAATCAAGCGTCTGGGAGCCACACATATTTGGTATACAGGCATCATCGAACACGCCACCCAAACCAATCACAGTCGTTACGGCATACGCCCGGACCACCCTGCCGTGGTGAAGGGAAAGGCCGGCTCACCATACGCCATCAAGGATTATTATGATGTAGACCCCGATTTGGCAAACAGTATCCCCGACCGGATGAAAGAATTTGAAAACCTGGTCAAACGGTCGCACAAGGCGGAGCTGAAAGTAATCATTGATTTTGTCCCCAACCACGTTGCCCGCCAGTATGGTTCGGATTCCAAACCGGCAGGAGTGGCCGACCTGGGCGAACAGGATGATATAAACCAGGCTTTCAGTCCGAATAATAATTTTTATTACATTCCCGGCACCAAGCTGGAAGGCAATATCGACCTTCACCGCGGCGCTCCCGAACCCTACGTGGAGTTTCCTGCCAAAGCCACCGGCAACGACCGTTTTGACGCATGGCCCGGCATCAACGACTGGTATGAGACGGTGAAGTTGAACTATGGTGTGGATTACATGAACGGACGAAGCACCCATTTCGACCCCATCCCCGACACGTGGACTAAAATGCTCGACATATTGCTGTTTTGGGCATCAAAAAACATTGACGGATTCCGTTGTGACATGGCAGAAATGGTTCCTGTCGAATTTTGGGGATGGGTGATTCCGCAGGTCAAAGCGCAATATCCCGACTTGATATTCATAGCCGAAGTTTATAATCCGGCAGAATACCGCAACTATCTTTTCAATGGCAAATTCGACTATTTATATGACAAAGTGGGCTTGTATGACACGCTGAGAGCCATCACTTCGGGTTGGGAATCGGCCACCGCCATCCCCCATCGCTGGCAAAGCCTGAATGGAATAGAGCACCGTATGCTCAACTTCCTTGAGAATCATGACGAACAACGCATTGCTTCCGATTTCTTTGCCGGAAACGGTGCCCGCGCCATCCCTGCCATGATTGTTTCTGCCTGCATGAACGACAATCCGGTCATGATTTATTTCGGACAGGAAATAGGCGAACAAGGTATGGATACCGAAGGGTTCAGCGGACGGGACGGACGGACGACCATCTTCGATTATTGGAGTGTGGACAGTATCCGCCGTTGGCGCAATAACGGCAAGTTCGACGATAAGCTATTGAATGAGGAAGAAAAGAAGCTGCGTGCTTTCTACACTCGTCTGTTGAATTTATGCAACACGGAGAAGGCGATACGCGAAGGGGCATTCTTTGATTTGACATACGCTAACCTGGCAGGATGGGTGTTCAACGAGCATAAGCAATATGCTTTTCTGCGCAAGCAGGATGACGAGCTGTTGCTGGTGATGGTCAACTTTGACAGCATACCGGCACGGGCAGCGGTGAACATTCCGCAGCACGCTTTTGATTTTTTGGGAATACCTTACAATCTGGAATATGATGCGGTGGAACTGCTGACAGGAAATACGGAGAAGCTGGTATTGTCGCCCGATAAGACGACTCCTGTTTTATTGGATGCCATGAATGGAAAAATCCTGAAATTCAAGCTATAAAAAGGCAAGTCAAAAAGGGTGTTGGCATCATATTTTGAGAAAATTCCAATATTACAATGTAAGAATACAGATTCTTTTAAGATATTATGAACTAAGTATATCAGGCGACCATTTGATTTGGTACCAGCATTGTAACTCATAGTTCATGCTTATCACCCACAGGATTTTCGAATTGATTCATTATAAAGACAAAACCTGACAATGAATGGCAGGGGAATGGGTGACAGTGCAGCCTTTCCTCTGTCTGATATTATTATCGTTCTTCATTAGCATTTAGGATGACAGGACTGCCAGGCTTCGGAGGCAGCCTTCTGTATTATCTTATCGTTTCAACAAGCCGATTTTTGCGTTCAACTTAAAATAATAGACTCCGTTTTCACGTTCCAAATAGCCATATTTATCTTTCTCAGTAGAGCCTTTTTCGAAGCGGGAGTTATAGAACAGGAAATCGGCAAAAGTCTGACGGTCAGCTTTTTGATAGCACAATATTTCACCGCTACCGTCCACCAATAAAAAGCCGGACACTGCCGAATCGACTCCCGTAAAGAGCTTTGCCGGACGCATTCCCAAGGCAAGCGCCAGCAGGAATTGCTTCATCTTATATTCGTAATAATGATGTTTGCCAATCAGTTCCTCTTTAATCTTCAACGGATTGACTTGCTTTATCACCTCCGTCAGCTCGCTCACTCTGGTGATGCCGTCCAGATGCATGATGCGCAGCATTTCGCCCAACATGCGGGGAAAGTGCAGGTCTATCATACTCAAATTGCTACGGAACACTTTGTCGGCCACATCGCTATACTTCAAGACACCTCCCAGACGTTCTATCATCAACATACGTCCCGCCACATCGTCTTCCTCACCAAAAGCATTAATCTTATTGACCGTGGGCGTGGCAAACTTGATGCCGGTCTGCTCAAACTTCAGATTGGCAGTTCGTCCGCCGTCCAGCAATGGAAACATGGAGCTGAGACGAGAACGGACACAGAAGCCTGTCAAAGGGGCATCCACACTGTAAAAAGCAACATGAAAATCGGTACGGTCATCCGTTTTCGCTTCCAGGTCAAAGATAGCCACCTCATCCAAGAACTCCTCCACCCCATCGGGTGACATGACCTCGTTTCCGCGACTTTCTTTCACAGCCGATAAAATCAGCTCCGCCACAGCCGCAAAGTCCTCACGCGCCACCAGCTTGTCAATTTTTTCTCCACAGATGTGTATATTCTCTTCATCTTCAATGATATACCGGCGGGTTCCGTCGTGTTCCTCCCGCTGAATCATGGCAACGGGCCATCGTTGCGCCTCATTTTTCTTCACTTCAGGAGTTCCTGCATACACATATCCGTCCGCCAGCAAGCGGAAAAAGGCGTAAAGTTCGCCCCACTCTCTCTTTGTTGCTTCAAATGCCATATCGATTACTGTTTAATGGGTGCAAAGATAAGTAAAAGAAGTATTAAAAGAAGCCTTTTTGAGAAAAGCAAATCTTAAACAATGTTATGCAGCATATTTTTTAGCTCCAATTATTTGCTATTATCCAAAAAGTCCGTACCTTTGCAATGTGTTTTTCATAGTATTAGATTTAAGGTTAACA
>ENA-ORSB01000197-ORSB01000197.1-human-gut-metagenome-genome-assembly--contig:-NODE-197-length-71055-cov-22.042000_pt1 | contig 71055 bp, 44 predicted proteins | sample MGYA00242180_ERZ509144 | MGnify/ENA primary metagenome ERZ509144 (study PRJEB26280, sample SAMEA2338661) | human gut metagenome | biome: human gut; feature: human-associated habitat; material: faeces...
GTCATATTATGTACCTTTAGCTATTCAAAGGCACATACTTTTTTAGTTATCCTAAGCACAGGGTTTTCCCCCTGAGCCATTGTTATGTATCGACAGCATCTCTGTAAAATAGTCGTGCGCTGCGCCGGCAGCTGAATCATCTGCAGAAAGAGTGGAATTCGCAATGCAATACCCTATAAATCGAAAACATTTTCTATCTTTGCTTTGTCATCGAAAGATGGCGGACATATTGATGAAAGTGTTTGGCTTTTATCCTTGCAAGGAAATCTGGTAAATTTTCAAAAGTACGAGGAGCAAAGGCAATAACACTCTTCACCTTGTATCACTGTATGTTATCGTCAGATAATTGCATATACGGGTGTGGAGTATTGTGCCATTTTATCCGTACTTAGGTTTACCAGAACCTCCTTGCAGATAAAGTCGGCGACTCCACACTTTTTTCGTATAAAATTATCCGCAGGAGTCCCGGAGAACAAAATCATAGATTCAGAACTATGAAAAGCATTGGACTATTTCCAACGTTAGCTATCATGATGACAATCGTCTTTGTCTCATGCGGCAAGCTGGAGGACAGAATCAATTCCCTGGAACAAAGAATCTCGGAATTGGAAGACACCAGAATTCCGTCTATTGACGAACAGGTGACATCAATCAAGGAAACAATCATTGATCTCGGCAAAACAGACTCAAGACTTCAGGAATACATATCATCTCTAGAAGAAAAGAGTTCGGCTCTTGAAAAGGAACTTGGAAAGACGAACACAACTTTGACCGAAGCGCAGAAAACTCTCCGCGAAGAGATGGCTGCAGACAAATCTGAACTTTCAGAAAATGTTGATGCCGCTAAATCCGACGTCATAGCACAGCTGGAAGCATACAAGACCTTGGCGAACGAGCAGATTAAGACCTTGGACAGCGCCATCGACACCTTGAAGATCAAAGACAATGAACTTCAGCAGAAAATCACTGATCTTCAAGCTTATGTGAATTCAGAAAACAATAAGATGACGGACTGGGCTACTGGCACTTTCGCAACAATCGAACAGCAGAATGCAATGGCTGAGATCGTTGCCTCCATCAAGACGCAGCTTGAAACAGTGAATACATATACAATGAATATGGATGTCCGGCTGACGAATAAGACAGAGGAACTGTCAAAGTCCCTATCTTCGCTTGACGAATCGACGAAGCAGCAGATCAGTGAACTTACAGCCCACTGCAATAGTTCCATCTCCACATTAAAATCGGAATTGACGGAATCATATACGAAACTTGTAGCACTGGAAATTTCCAAGCTGGAGACTTCTATGCAGTCATGGGTCAATGATAAATTGTCAGGCTACTATACCATAGAGGAAACTGATGCCAAACTTTCAGCTATGCAATCAGAACTGAATGACCGCATCTCTTCAGAAAAGGCATATCTAGTATCCCTCATAACCAACCTGGAAACAACAACCAACAAGAAAATCGCCACTAATGCAAGCCTTGTAACAAGCCTGAGGAACGACCTCTCCGGAGTTCAGCAGAATGTCGCGGAAAATGCGGGCAAACTTGCGGATGACGCTATCCTTATCAGCCAGAACACGCAGGCGATATCCAGGAACAGCCAAAAGATAGCAGACAATACGAAGGATATCTCCGCCATCCAGAAACTGGTGGAGACGAACCAAGGACTGATTTCCGACAATGCTGCAAAGATCAATGAAATGCAGTCATTGCTCAAGACATTGAACGACAGCGGAATTAAAGACTATGCCGAGACGATAGTCAAGAATTCAAAGGACATTACAGCAAATGCCTCGATGATTTCGAAGAATGCTGCCCAGATTCAGAGCAATTTCGCCGCAATAGTGCAGAATCGCTCTGACATTCAGAAACTTAAAGAAGAGCTGGAACAATCGAGGACTTCCATCACAGAAGCATATACAGCAGCCATATCCAAGGCAATAAATGATTACAATGGAGTCGTCACCTCCAAGCTTGCGGAGAATATCGCTACTGTGAATGTACGTATTGACAATGAGGTCAGGTCAATAAACAGGACAATATCTGACATACAATCTGAAATAAAGAATATAAAAGACCAGATTTCCGAACTGTTAGACAGAATTCAGTCTGTTGTGTTCATTCCTCAGTACGAGTCTGGTAAATCCTTGATGAAGAAAGTTCAGGGGCAAGACAATGGTGTCGCAGAATTTAACTACAGGGTATCCCCGGCATCTCAAGCTGCGGCTCTGGCCGAACATTATAAAGAAGTGCTGTCTGTCAATGCTGTATATACCGACACGAAACCTATCGCTTTTGAGGATTTGCCTATTATTTCCTGCACTGCGACATCTGACGGTGTGCTGTCGTTGATAGTTTCTGGTGAGAACCTTTCTGATGACTACTTTAACAGAATCTCTCATGCCAACGCATCACTTGTCATAAGTGACGGCAGAAACACCATCTCTACAGACTATGTCAAAATCTGCGCCTTATACTACTCCGACCATACGTTTATATATAAGACAAGTAACAGATTGCCAATAGTGATGGATGATAACTCAAATGTCGCAAATAATTCTTATGAAGATGGGCTTGGAATGATTGCCTACAAGACAAATATTGATGATTTTAAATTGATTGATCCGAAAGCAACATTAAGTGAAATAATTAGTTTCCCTTTGGGTATTACTAGGATAACATTACGTTCTACGTCTTTGCAATCCGTAAGTGTTCCAGAGACGGTTGTAACTATTAATGATAGTGCATTTAAGGACTGCAGTTCACTTACATCGGTTACGTTTCATGACAATATTCTTCGAATAGAAAAGGATGCATTTAATAAAACAAATATATCTTCATTGAAATTACCTGCTAATTTAAAATCAATCGGCAGTACCGCATTCTATGGAATAAAGATTAAAGAAGTTGTAATTCCTGAGCAGTGTGATTCACTAGGTCAAGGGGTGTTTAATGGTTGTTCGTTAAAGAAAATAGTTGTCAAATCAAGAATAATTTTCGCTGGAAAAGAGGCCCTTGGAGCAAGTTCCTTGATATACTTTAAAGAGAATTTTTTAACGGGGAGGAGCTTAAGTTCTCATTGGGACAATGCTTTCAACTTTACCCCTCCAGGCATAATGGTCATTGGAGAAAATGTTTCAACAATAGATGGCTATTATGATTATAACACTCAAAATACTCCGATAACAGTGTATGCATTATCGCCCAAATTCAAGGGCTATTATTTTAAAGGTACATTATACGTTCCTGAAAACTTGGTTGACTATTATCAATCAATGTCAAAATATCAACCGCGTGTTTATGATTTCAATAAAGACCCGAATAATGTATTGACGCAGTTATAGTAATGTTGAAAATAACTTCTTAAATATAATCTACTTATGAAAAATTTTAGAAAAGTAAAATTCACATTGGAAGGTATCGAAGAATTAGGCCTTTTTGATTATACTCCTGAAGAAGCGTCAGAGAAGACTACCACTAGAGAAGGTTTATTCCACACGTGGGGAACCGAAATAATCTCGGTCGATGGAAAATGTTTAGAACAAAGTATCGGGATAGTAGAAGAGGTTTCTAGCGGAAAGGTATATCATGTAATACCTAAAAGGATAACATTTCTCGACTGACATTAAGCATCTTAAGTGCAATCTTAACGATGCTGATATAGATGAGTCTCATTAAAGACTTTAAATCTTTAAAATTAGAACATATGACAGAAATTATTGTCTGAATCCTGATTTCATGAGGTATATGCAAGATCGCAGATCACATATACTGTCGTCTAATCAACTATCGTAAGAGATAAAACAAGAGATGTAGGCAGGACGGAGTGATTCCGCCCTGCCGTTTGTTCGTCCAGCACGAACATATTCTAATGGGTGCAAGTCCCTAAACCGCCCTGATAGTGGGAAGGTTATAGCCAAGGGAAAGGGTGTCCGCCGCTGCTGCCTGTCTGCCGATGTGGCATATGTCCGATGCGGCACGTCGAAGCCGGCAATGGGGTCAATTATGACGACATCAAAGTCGACAATTATAAGGGCTCTCCAACCCTCGTGTGCAAAACCGCCCATTTCGCACACGACAATAGATTAACGTGTGCAAATCCAGCCATTTTGCCCCCGTCGTGCCATTGTGATGTTGTCACGGGTGCAAATCAGGCCTTTTTGCCCCCGTGGATTAAACCTTGTGTACAAAAATCCGCCTTTTGCCCCTGTCGAGGACTCCTGACTCGCTGAGGACACGACCATTCCTGCCCACTCCCTTCCCTCCCATCCCCTCCCTTCCCGTGATAATGTGGCACTCGGATAGGTGTCAATGAGTTAGCGGCTGTTTGTGAAAAATGTTGATAACTTTTCCGGTCGAGATGCTTTGATAAGGAGAAGGGATTTTATAATTTTGTAGGTCCAGTCCGGAATGTCCGGAGAGAACTTTTTAGTTTTGATTTTTTCTAAACAAACTACATGTCTGGCTGTCAGACGTTTGCCTTCAAAAAGGTAAAGCTTTCTGATGAAAACGGCATTGCAGGCGTTTAGAATGGCATAAATCGACGTGTTATTATGGATGTTTATAAGACAAACGGCTCCTACGAGGAGTATGACAGAGAAAAACTTATCAAAGGTATTCATGAAGCTTACAAGACAGCAGGAGAGGTTTGCCCGGAAGCAGTGGTGGTTTCCATTGTCGATAACCTGTATATCTACGACAAGATAGCCAGCAAGGAGATCCGCCGTCAGGTGGAAGAGTCACTGATGTCCATTAACAAGAAGGTGGCGCTCGCGTACATCGAGAAATTCGATGCCGGAATGGACTTGCGCAAGAAACGCGACTTCATCCGTGACTACATCAAGGCCTCGAACGCGGCTACCGGCTCCAAGTTCGATGCCAATGCCAATGTCACCCGCAAGAATATCGTGACCCTCGGTCAGGAACTTTACAAGGAGAACAACATCAAGCAGAACCGCTACATCATGAAGGACAAGATCAAGGCGATGTACAGCAGGCGTCTTGCCGAACAGTATATCGAAGACCTTGAGAGCCATGTCCTCTACAAACATGACGAGAGCGGTACACCGGGATATCCGTATTGCGTGGCAATCACGATGTATCCGTTCCTCGAGAGCGGACTGAAGGAACTCGGAGGCGTTTCGGTTGCTCCGACCGACCTCAAGTCATTCTGCGGCGAGTTCATCAACCTCGTTTATTCGATTTCATCGCAGTTCATGGGTGCGGTCGCAACTCCTGAATTCCTGATGTATTTCGACTATTTCATCAGAAAAGACTACGGCGAGAACTATCTCGAGCGCCTGGATGAAGTAGTGGAGAACAATGTGAAGCAGCGCACGCTCGTAAAAGTCATTGACAATTATTTCCAGCAGGTCGTGCACTCGATGAATATGCCTGCCGGCAACCGCGGCTATCAGACCGTTTTCTGGAACATCGGCTATTTCGACCAGCCATACTTCAAGGGCGTGTTCGGCGATTTCCGCTTCCCGGACGGCACGGCACCGAAATGGGAGACATTGTCCTGGCTCCAGAAGCATTTCATGAACTGGTTCAATGAAGAGAGGAACAATTATATCCTCACATTCCCGGTCGAGACGATGGCGCTTCTGACTGACGGCGGTGATGATTATGCCGACAAGGAATATGCTGATTTCACAGCGGAAATGTGGTCTAAGGGTCACAGTTTCTTCTGCTACATCTCCAATAGCCCGGACAGCCTCTCAAGCTGCTGCCGCCTCCGTAACTCATTGAAGGACCTGGACAATACCGATGAGGAGCACAACCATACGACACACCAGTACTCGATGGGTACAGCATCGGTGGCCACAGGTTCAAAATCCGTGATGACCATTAACCTGAACCGTCTTATCCAGATCGCGACAAGGAAGTTCTTCAGGGAGACGCAAGGCGTGGAACTGCCTGACGGCCAGCCGATTCCTAAGATATTGAAATACGACAGACACGAACTGTACAGATGCATTGACGAGGAAATCAGCGAAATGACCTCCCGCGTGCACAAATATCAGACAGCCTTCAATGAGATTATCCTCGATTTCCTCAAGGCAGACATGCTCGACGTCTATAAGGCCGGCTTCATCGATATGCGCAAGCAGTATCTGACCATCGGAGTCAATGGATTGACCGACGCAGCCGAGTTCCTCGGATTGACGATATCCCCTAACGAGGAGTACAAGGAGTTCGTGAATACGATTCTGGAGACCATCAATATCTCCAACCGCAAGGACAAGACCCGCGACACCATGTTCAACACCGAATTCGTCCCGGGAGAGAACCTTTCCGGAAAGAACTACAAATGGGACAAGAAGGACGGATTCTTCGTATCGCCTGAGCACAATATGTACAGCTCGTACTTCTACAATCCTGAGGATGACAAGCTTTCGATGATCGACAAGTTCAAGCTCCACGGAGAGGACTATGTGAAGTATCTGGACGGCGGTTCGGCCCTGCACATGAACATAGCAGAGCACCTCAGCAAGGAGCAGTACAGGCAGTTGCTCAATGTCGCTGCCCACTATGGTACGAACTATTTCACATTCAACTGCCGCAACACCGTCTGCAACGACTGCGGCTACATCAGCAAGGATACATTGACAGTCTGCCCTAAATGCGGCAGCCGGAATCTGGACTACCTTACCCGTGTCATCGGCTACCTGAAGCGCGTTTCGTCATTCAGCGAGATGCGTCAGGAAGAGGCGCACCACCGTTTCTATGCCGGGGAGGAAGGTCAATGCTGAAGTACGTTCCTCAGATGACTAGCGTCGTGATGGAGGAAATACCCGATAGAGTGACGTTGGCAGTGGACATTTCGAACTGTACTGGACTTTGTGAGGGATGCCATTCTCCATTTCTGCGCGGCGATGTCGGCGAGGAACTTACTCCGGAGGTCGTGGACAGGCTGATAGGCGACAATTTCGGTGTGAACTGCTTTCTGCTGCTCGGTGAGGGCAATGACCGCAAGGCACTGACGGATATCGCATCGTATGTGAAGCGTGCGCATCCGTCTCTCGAGTTGGCCTTGTATTCCGGCAGGGAGACGGTCGAGGATGACATCTTCGACATTTTCGATTACGTGAAGGTAGGGCCTTACCGCCCGTCATGCGGTCCGCTGAACAGCCGTACTACCAACCAGAGGCTGTATAAAGTGAAGCACGGCAGCACCCTCACGGACGGAAAATCCTACACTCTCGAAGACATCACCTCCCGTTTCTGGCACAAAGGCATTGACCCGTCTGTGCATTGACACATTGGTACATTGACATAAATCCTATCTGAAATCATGGCACTGGAAATCGAAAGAAAGTTCAAGGTGGCAGGGGAGTTCAAGTCCCTTGCGAAGTCGTCGTCTCATATCTGCCAGGGCTATCTTTGCGCTGATGGCATCAGAACCGTGCGTGTCAGGCTGCGTGACGACAAGGGCTACCTTACGATCAGGGGAAAGAGCGATGCGGCTGGCCTGAGCAGATTCGAGTGGGAAAAGGAAATCAGCGCGGACGATGCGCGTGAACTGCTGAAATTGTGTCATCCCGGAGCCATCGACAAGACAAGGTATCTCGTGGATTATCAGGGCCATACGTTCGAGGTGGATGAGTTCTACGGAGACAATGAGGGTCTGCTCATGGCTGAAGTGGAACTGAAAAGCCAGGACGAACCATTTGAAAGGCCATCCTGGCTTGGGGAAGAGGTCACGGGCGACAGACGCTATTACAATGCGGCATTGACCCGTAACCCTTATAAGAACTGGAAGTGATTACTGCAGCCTGAAAAGCTGGGCCGGCTTGTAATCCTCTGATTCCGGTGCGAACACTCCGAAATTTTTTTTGCCCGTGAAGAATCCTATGCCGCCTATTCTGCCCGAAGGCTCACCTGAGAACTTGAATTCATGTGAAGAGATCAGGACTTTTCCGTCAGTTACGGTGATGCCCCAGAAGAAGTTGGACTGAGTCGTTACAACATCACCGTACCAGAATTTTCCTACATAGCTGACGGCCTCTGATACATTGCCCGGAGCTTTCAGATATGGCTTTGAACCAAGACCGCTCATCTTGATGGCATATCTTTCTGTAAATGAGCCGGTTCCGTCCTCGAGCGTTACTGAATAATTCATGATTTCGTCCGTCTTCTCAATGCAGCCTTCCGCATCGCAGTTTATAGACTTGCATTCGAGATACCCGTCACTTATGCTGTTGATGGCCACATAATAACTGCTTTCGGTATTTTCGGAAACGATCAGATATGTGCCACCTGCCACTATCTGGGACTGCTCAGTCACTTTCACGAATTTCTGCTCCACAGGCGCAGGCGGCTCGGAAAGCTGGACATTTATCCTATAAAGGCCTCTGTCAGAGGCGGTAAGGTCCATTGCGCCGTCACTGAGCGTATATGTGTTCTTGTCGGTGGTGATTTCCATGCGGACACCTGTGTAGGAGCCCTTTGCCAGGACCAGATATGCATATTTGAAGTCTTTCAGCAGCGGTGTGTCCGGAAATGTGGCTGAAACGGTATTGGATGTGCCCGTAAACTTGTAGCCTTTCTCGTAAGCCGTAGAGACTGAGTAGGTTCCAATGCATTTTCCGTCGGTGGTAAGCGTGATCCTGGAAAGTTTCTCCTTCGAGTGTCCTACAGTATCGACAGATACGCGCAAGACAGCTGCAAGAGGAGTGAAATCCACATCGATTTCCGCAGCCTTGTCGTCCGGAACATTTGCCAGAGCGACCATCGGAAGCAGTTTGCCGTCGAATTCAGCTGTGCTGTTCGCGTCAATGACGGTGCTCATCGGAATCTCAATGCTTGAGGAACCCTCTGTCGCAGAACCGCCCCAGACTGCGAGGAACTTGTCTTTTGAAGTGGCCTGAGCCGAAATGGTAGCCTTGAACTTGTTGTCCTTCACGGTAGCGAGCCCGAATCCCGAGCCGAGACCTGCCGCGTCACTTGTGATGTAGGAAACCTGATCGCCCTCTTTCCATACAAGATGGGAAACGTCGCCCTCGTAGGCAATGCCCGTTTTTGTCAATGTAGTGGAGACCGTAATCTCACGCGTTTCGATGGAGGCGCCTTTCTCATTGACCTCTTTCTGGCAGGCGCAAAGACTCAGCGCAGCTGCCGCCAAATAATATATCTTTCTCATTTTCAATGTCTTTTGGATTATTTGCCCCAAGGGTCAATGTCTTCGTCGTCCCAGTTGTCCGTCTTTACGTCGCTGTAACTCTCAGGATCTTTTTCGAACACTTTGGTCGTGGCCTCGTCGAATGCCAGTGAACTGTAATTTGCCCCCGGCCTTATATATATGGTCTTCAACAGCGGGCACTCGGTCGCGAACAGGAAGTTCATCTTCTCATTGCTGCTGAAATCGAGTGTGGAAACGCTGGTCCTTCTGCAGTCCACATAGCGGAGCGCCGTGCATCCGTAGAATGAAACATAGGCGAGGTCGGCATTGTCAGAAATGTGGAGCTCGTCGATGGCCACGCATCCGCGCAGGTCAAGACGCTTCAGCCTGTTGTTCTGGAACTCGCATACGCTCATTTTGTCCAATCCCTTGACTTTCAGTTCGGCCAGCTCGTTCTTGCTGAGGAGAACCTCTTCGAGCGCCTTGCATGAAGTCAGGTCCAGGCTTGAAATCGCATTGTCGGAAGCGTCAAGAGTGCCGAGTTTGGAAAGTCCGCTGACCTTCAACTCCTTGATAGCGTTCTCCTTGCAGTCGAGGAAGTACATTTCCGCAGCGCATGGAGTCACGTCCAGAGAGGTGAGGCTGTTGGTGTAGATGGCGAGGCTGCCGAGTGACTTGCATGAGCTGAGGTCCACGGAGGTCAGCTTGTTGTTGTAGAGGTACAGTTTCGTAAGCGCTGAGCATCCTGCCAAGTTGACGGATGTCAGGCTGTTGTTCTCAGCCTTGAGTACCGTAAGCGCCTTGCAGGAAGATACATCCAGGGATGTCAGTTTGTTCTCCTGAAGGTTCAGTTCCGTAAGTTTCGAGTTTGCGGAAAGGTCAATGTCTGTGAGACCGCCTGTGAAACCGAGGTTCAGTTTTACCAGGTTCACATTGTTCCTGATATCGACGGCGGTAATGCCTGTCTCGTATAGATTGAGCTCTGTCAATGCGCTGCAGCTGCTGACGTCAATGGACTTGAGTCCTGTGTTTCTGTACGCGATGAGCTGGACGATCTTGTTGCAGCCTGAGACGTTCAGGCCTGTAAGATTTGCTTCCCAGGCTCCGAGATATGTCAGTTCAGGGCAATGGCTGAAGTCCACGGCAGAGTTGAAATTGTTGCTGCGGATGTGGACTGCCTTGAGCTTCGTGCATTTTGAAAGGTCAATGCTCTGGAGCTGGTTCATCGACATGTTGATCTCCTCGAGTTCAGGGCTGTCCTTGAGACTGAGGGTGGTGATGGCATTGTCCTGAAGGCTGACTTTCTTCAGTGCCGCACAGCCAGTCAGATCCACTTCTGCCAATGTGAAGACCATCTTGCTCTGCTCGTTGTAGCCGTAGTTGTCGTTCGCTACAAGCGTTTCCAGTGCGCTGCACCCGCTCAGGTCCAGTCTGCTGTAGAAGTTGTGGTCAGCATTGACGGTCTTGAGGTTCTTCAGCCCGCTCAGGTCCAGGATTCCCTCAATTGAGTTGTACCTGCAGTTCAGGGAGGTCAATGCCGTCATATATTTGATGCCTTCGAGTGATGTGATCTCCCTCTCCTGGCAGTCGATTTCAGTGATTGCGGCCGCTTCTTCCTTGGAAATCCTGCCGTCCCCGTCAGTGTCGAAATTCTCCACACAATATGATTTGAACTTCTCGTCGGCGAAATAGACATGCTTGCTTTCCGCAGCATTCCGCGAGTACTGGAGAATGGTGAACAACTGTTTGTCCGCGCCGCAGATGATGCTGAATACGGCTGTCCTGTCCTTGTCCATGTCGGTATTCTCCGGAATGGAAAGTTCCACGAAAGTTTCTCCTCCAGCTCCGTGCGTAGGTGTCACGGAATACCAGCGCTTGTCCGCTTCGAGTCCGTTCTCGTCCTGGACCATCCAGATTCCGTCTGCTGTGAAGAAAATGTTTTGGGTGGTGGCTTCAGCCTCGAATGTGAGGTTGAATTCCTGGTCCTGGCTGAAGGTCAGGCTGCTTTTCTTTCCGGATGACTCAGATTTCTTGCATCCGCCCAAGAAAACGACACCGACTGCTGCCAGAAGGCATAGAAGATGATTTTTCATAATCGGCTTCATAAATGATTGTTTTTGGTTTTTATGTCGAAGTACAAATATATGATTTTTTTCGACTTCTGCACCATATATTTTCACTATCTTTGCCAAATTGAATATAACAAAATGAACTATGATTACATTTGGTTACAAAAATAAATTCAGCGGCGTATTGCGTGCATTGGCCGCTATTGCAATAGGTCTGGTTATGGTATGCAGCACCGAAGCCACGACCAATGTGGTGAAGATAATTGCGGCATTCCTGTTCGCGGCCGGACTGGTGTCATTTGCCTACGGCCTTGCCCACAAGAAGGATGGTGTGCTGAACCTGATGGTGATCAATGCAGGAGTCGATATAGTAATAGGTATTCTCCTGTTCATCTTTCCGGGAGCGATAGCCAATATAATCGTCACATTGATCGGAATAGTCATATTCATTTTCGGACTGATACAGATTTTTGCGCTCGCGGGCACAGCCTCACTGCTGGGCTCCGGCATATTTTCGTTCATACTCTCAGGCGTGGCCCTTGTAGGTGCTGCCATATTGATATTCAATCCCTTCACTGAACGGGTGATGAGCATTCTCGCCGGCATATTCCTGATCTGCTATGGCGTCAATGACCTGATTTCCACCTACCGTGTCAGCAAGGCGCAGAAAGAGTACGAGATCCATTTCAGCTCGACCGAGAGCCAGGACCAGTCCGACATGGACGGATTCGGGGACGTGAAAGATGTGGATTATAAGAAAATCGACGAGCAGTAGGCCTGCGGCCGGATAGAAATCCACGTGAAGAAAGTATATAGGATTATAGGTACAGTCAATGATTCCCCAGGATACTGTAAATAAGATTCTGGACTCGGCGCAGATAGTGGATGTGATAAAGGATTTCGTCTCGCTCAAGAGACGGGGTGCCAATTACATCGCCTGCTGCCCGTTCCACAACGAGAAGACACCGTCTTTCTATGTCTCTCCGTCAAAAGGCATCTACAAATGCTTCGGCTGCGGAAAGTCAGGATCGGCTGTGGGCTTCGTCATGGAACACGAGGGGATGACTTACGTGGAAGCGCTCAAGTATCTGGCGAGGAAATACGGCATTGAGGTAAAGGAAAAAGAGGAGACCCCGGAAGAGATAGCGCAGAGGCAGAGGAGCGAGAGCCTGTATCTGGTGATGGATTTCGCGCAGCAGTTCTTCAAGGACAGTCTGAAGACTCCTGAGGGACGTTCCATCGGATATGAATATTTCAGAAGCAGAGGCCTGGAAGATGCCACGATAGACAAGTTCGGGCTCGGCTGGTCTCCGAAAGACGGTTCTGCACTGTCCCGGACGGCATTGGCCAAAGGCTATAAACCTGAATTCCTTACAGCCGTGGGCGTGAGCATCCGGCGCAATGACGGCTCCCTCATCGACAAGTTCTATGACCGCGTGATGTTTCCGGTACATTCGGTAAGCGGCAGGGTCATTGCTTTCGGCGGAAGGACATTGATTTCCGATTACAAGAAAGCCAATATCGGAAAATACATAAATTCCCCGGAAACGGAGATTTATGACAAGAGCAGCTCTCTTTACGGAATTTATTTCGCGAAAAGCGAGATATCCAGGCAGGACAAATGCTATCTGGTCGAGGGCTATCTGGATGTGCTCTCGATGCACCAGCTCGGAATCTCCAATGTGGTGGCTTCCAGCGGTACTTCATTGACAGTCAATCAGATCCGTCTCATCAAGAAGTTTACCGACAACATAACCATCATGTACGACGGTGATGCGGCCGGGATCCATGCGGCCCTGCGCGGCATCGGACTTATCCTGAAGGAGGGGCTCAATGTCAAGGTCGTGTTGATCCCTGACGGGGATGACCCGGATTCGTATGCGAGAAAGCACACGCTTGACGAGGTCAAGGATTTCATTGACAAGAATGAGCAGGACTTCATCGCATATAAGACCGCATTGCTGAAAAGCCAGGCGGGGAACGATCCGCTGAAGATAGCTGAGCTCATAAACGACATTGCCGATACGATAGCATTGATTCCGGACAAGATCAAGCAGGCTGTCTATGTGCAGAATTCGGCGCAAGAGTTCAATATCGACGAGGAGATGATTTTCTCGCGGATTTCCGAGACAATGCACAAAATGATCGAGGAGGAGAGGAAGGAGGCGGAGAGGGAAAGGCGTCGGGCTGAAGCGGCTGCAGGCAGTCAGTCGGGCTCGGACGGTCAGAGTGGAGCAGCACCGCAGGGTGATGCAGGAGTATCTGGAGGTGACAATGCCGTGGAGGCAGGTGGTGACGGTGGCTATGATGCGGCTGATGTCCGGGGGAGTGCAGGCTCTTCTGGTGCTGCAGGCGGTTCAGGAAGGAGAACAGGACTTGAGGCCCCGATGATGGAACCTTCGGAAAAGGACCTTCTGTGCCTGATACTCAAATACGGTCAGAATTACCTGGAGTTCGAATCGGATTCTGAATACTATGACTCGGAAGAGAAATGCACGGTGGCGGACTTTATCCGTGATGCAATCGAGGACAACCCGTTCCAGAATACGATATACAAGAGGGTTTACGATATGTATTTCGACATGTATGACAGCGAACTGCCGCAGGATACTATCGTGAAAAGATTGTTGGACGGCCCGGACCGCGTGTCGTCAGGAATAGTAGCGGACCTGATTGAATACAAATATCAGCTTTCCGTGAAGAATTTTGTAAATTCGCTGACTGCAGTGCCGTCATTCCTCGTGATCAATGTGCCTAATGCCATTATGGTATATAACTCAAGCCTGGTGAAGACGCAGGAAGAGGAGATCGCTTCCAAGTTGAGGGAATTGTCGCGGGTGGAACAGACGGAGGAAGTGATGAAAGAGCAGGACGCGCTTCTTGTGAAGATGCAGAAGGTGGCGGAACTTCGTAAGAAAATCGCTGAACGTCTCGGCAGGGTGCTGTAGAACTTGGGGATAATAGACAAATAATTAAAATTCAATATGTTATGGACAACAAATTCAAGAGAACGCTTGTGACTTGCGCGCTTCCGTATGCCAACGGACCAGTGCATATCGGTCATCTTGCCGGAGTGTATGTCCCGGCTGATATCTATGTGAGATATCTGAGAATGCGTGGCGAAGATGTCCTTTATGTGTGCGGAAGTGACGAGCATGGAGTGCCTATCACCATTGCCGCTAAACGTCAGGGATGTTCACCTCAGGACATTGTGGACAAATATCATAAGATAATCAAGGATTCATTCTCCGGTCTGGGCATCAACTTCGATATCTATTCCAGGACATCATCCAAGGTCCACGAGAAGAACGCATCGGAGTTCTTCCGCAAACTTTATGATGAAGACAAATTCATCACCAAGGAGTCGGAGCAGTTCTTCGATCCGGAAGCCAAGACCTTCCTTGCAGACCGCTATATTACAGGAACTTGCCCTAAATGCGGCAACCCTAATGCCTATGGCGACCAGTGCGAGAAATGCGGCAGCACCCTCAGCCCGGAAGAGCTGATCGACCCGAAATCCACACTTAGCGGCAGCAAGCCTATAAAAGTGATGACCAAGCACTGGTATCTGCCTCTGGACCAGTATGAGCCGTGGCTCCGCGAGTGGATTCTCGAGCAGCACAAGGAGTGGAAGACCAATGTCTATGGTCAATGCAAGTCCTGGCTCGATGCTCATCTTCAGCCACGTGCCGTGAGCCGTGACCTGGACTGGGGCGTTCCGGTGCCTGTCGATGGAGCGGAAGGTAAGGTGCTCTACGTATGGTTCGACGCGCCTATCGGCTACATCTCCAACACTCAGGAACTGCTTCCGAAGAGTTGGGAGAAATGGTGGAAGTCCCAGGAGACCAAGCTGGTGCACTTTATCGGAAAGGACAATATCGTCTTCCATTGCATCGTGTTCCCGTCAATGCTGAAAGCTTATGGTGACGGCTACATCCTCCCGGACAATGTCCCTGCCAATGAGTTCCTCAATCTCGAGGGTGACAAGATCTCGACATCCAAGAACTGGGCTGTATGGGCTCACGAATATCTGGAGGAATTCCCTGGAAAACAGGATGTCATGAGATATGTGCTTACTGCCAATGCTCCTGAGACCAAGGACAATGATTTCAGTTGGAAGGAGTTCCAGCAGCGCAACAACAGCGAGCTCGTGGCCATTTTCGGAAACTTCGTGAACAGGGCCGTTGTCCTGACCCACAAGTATTTCGATGGTAAGGTTCCTGCTGCGGGAGCGCTGCTTGACATTGACAAGGAAACATTGGCACAGGTGCCGGTGCTCAAGGAATCATTGGCGAAGAACATTGAGACTTATCATTTCCGCGAGGCGCTGAAGGATGCGATGTCCATCGCCCGTCTCGGAAACAAGTATATCTCTGATACTGAGCCGTGGAAGGTGGCGAAGACGGATATGGCGCGTACTGCGACGATACTGAATGTCAGCCTCCAGATCTGTGCTGACCTCGCTATCGCATTCGAGCCGTTCACGCCGTTTGCTGCCGAGAAGCTTCGTAAGATTCTGGATGTCAGCTTCTGTGCCGGTGTTGACCACAGGCATGGCGAGCAGGAAACCGTCAATACATACAAGGAAGGTGAAGGTGCTGCTCTTCATACCGTTTCGGCTCCGGAAGATGCTGATGTGAAGGAAGTTGCGGCTGCATGTCCTTGTCAGGGTGTGTGTCTCGGATGGGATGTTCTGGGAAATGACAATCTGCTTCCTGAAGGTCATCAGCTCGGTGCTGCAGAATTGCTTTTCGCCAAGATTGAAGATGACGCCATCAAGGTTCAGACAGACCGTCTTGATGTCATCCGTGCTGCACGTGAGGCTGCCGAAAAAGCTGCTGCAGCAAATCAGGTGGCTCCGCAGAAGGATGAAGTGGAGTTCGATGATTTCGGAAAGATGGATATCCGTACTGCCACTGTCTTGAAGGCGGTCAAGGTTCCTAAATCTGACAAGTTACTGAAACTCACCATAGATACGGGCATTGACAAGAGAGTCATCGTGTCGGGCATCGCCAAGTTCTACACTCCGGAGGAGATGGTTGGCAAGCAGATTTGCATCCTTGCGAACCTGAAGCCGCGTACGATTTTCGGCATCGAATCCAAGGGTATGATTCTGATGGCGCGCCAGGGTGACGGCAAGATGCGTTTCATCACGCCTGCAGAGACCTTGCACAACGGCGCCGAAATCGGTTAGGCGCATCGCGTTAGTGATTGAATATCAGCATTTTAGCCACTTTCAGAGTTGTGAAAACAGCAACTCTGAAAGTGGCTAAATGTTTAATTATCAACGGTTTATGTGGTGCGCCTGTAATGCCACGTCCACCTGGACATCTACCTGGATATCTACCTGAATATACACCTGGACATCCACCTGGATATGTATCAGTCGGTGAGCGCAATCAAAGTCCACTCGCTTCTCTTGCCCTCCTCATCTACCGTGAACTTGCGCTCGTAGAAACAGTCGAGAGTTACAGGGAATGCGCTGATTTCCTGGACATTGCCGTTGAAATCCGTGGTGGAGACGACCCTCGAGCCTTTCAGACCGAGCTTCATGTCAGTAATGACCAGTTTCGACCTGCTGTCCACGGCACTGCCTGCAGCCTTCTTTACCTTGATGCTGACCTTGCGGGTTTCAGGGAATATGGTGGATTCGCCTACCTGGTTCTCGCATTTCACGTATCTTTCCACAGGCTGCTCCGATGTGATGGTCCATTCATATTCACGGAAATTGGACAGCGTCACCTTATATGGAGACGACAAGTCTATAATCCCGCCATCAGTGAATCCGGCATCCGAGCACTTCGCTCCGTCTGAAAATTTTACCGCCTTGATAATCAGCTTGTCAGCCCTGACCTCTTCGCCCAGAACCACATTGACAGACAGATTGGATGCGTCTATTCTGGAGGAAACCTGCCCCTCGATCTCAAACGAGGTGATCTCCGCCGGAATCTTCGGCAGCTGCATGTCATTCTTGATGCTGCAGGAAACAGCTCCCGCAGCAAGAAGAACCAATGCTATGTGATGCAGTCGTTTCATGTTGTAACGTGAAAATAATAAGTTGCCTCAGATTAAGAGAAGATTTTCGAGGATAGATCTGTTTTCGAAGAAGGAGTGTGCCGGTGGCACATGACTGATGAGAAAAAAGATATAGACCGAAAAGATTCCTTAAGATGACGCAGGTTGTTTTTTGAAGGTTACATTACAATTCGGCCGGGTCGTAAACAAATGAGAACTCGTCCAGATACAGCACCGTGCCCTTGCCTCCGGTGAAGAAATCGCCGTATTTGCTGGCTGCAGCCACGATGACTATCATATTAGGCTTTCTGGTCAGGTCCCTGTACTCGAGCTTGATTTCAAATGGCTCATAACCATTGACAAGACCCTCCTTGGTGCTGGTCACCGTTCCGCTCTCAAGCTTTCCGTAAGCGATGACATCACTTCCGTTGATGTCCACAAACTGCTTCTTCTGAGTGTCAATATGGTACATCGTCGTTCTGTCAGTCAGGAAAATCTGAATCTGGCAGGTGTCAGGACGGCCTTTGAGTTCAGTATAAGGAGACTTGGCATGAGTGATGGCAACAGGCCTGTAATCCATGTAACCCTTAAGTGCCAGAGGACGTGAATAGAACGGCGTTCCCCAGTCCAGAGTGGCTCCAGGATTGGACAGGCTGGCAATCGCCTTGCCGAATTTGCCCGTGAAGATGTTGCCGGCAGCGAAAATGTCCATAGTGGCCGCGAGACTCTCCAGTTTGGCTGCCTTCTTGCCCTCTCCAGGCACAGCCACGTGGCTGCTTTCAGGATTGGTAGGCACAGTTCCCAATGAAGCGGAACCAGGGTTCGCCGTATCCCAGATAAGCGGTTCACCCTGAATGTCCGGCATAGGAGCCTTGCCGTTCATATACCATGAGTCGAAACTCATATTGCTCAGGACAGCAGCCGCCTCTGTGGTGAATGCTATCTGCTTCTTGCCCGCTTCCTTGTCTGTCTTGGCGCGGACTACATAGTTCTTGCCCGGTGTAAGACCAGTGAGCCTTGCCGTAAACGACTTGTTTTCGGCGTCAGTCTTTATCTCGCCTGTGAAATCAGTCCACTCCTCGGTCCCCACCATCTTGTACTGAAGCTTCAGCCCGGCAGGTACGGAAGTCGATTTCAGCGAACCTTTCACGTCGGCGAACAGCGCCCATGCATTCACGCTCTTGGCCTCAGCCTCAGAACTCGTGAAATCCAGCAGGAGGTCGAAACTGCGCTCCGTCATCTCGTCATCGAGAACGATTCTCAGTCCGGCCGCTCCGGTATTCGGGTCCACCGTCGCCACCTTGAAGTTCAATGCGTATTTCTGCTTTCCTTTCACGTCGGTGTAAGTCTCTGACCTTGTGAAGGTTCTGTTTGCGTTGTTTGTCAATGAAAGTGTCCAGGTCAATGTCCCTGAAGGCTTGAAATAACCTGTTTTTCCGAGAGTGCCCTCAGCCTTGTTCCAGACCAGAGACCCTGTGCCGTTGCTTACGGTCAGGGACCAGTTCTTGAAATTGGCATCGAAATCAGCCTCTGCGAAAGTAGGCTCCACCAGCACATCGGAAAGCGTGCAGGTAACATCTGCATTGACCACCTGGTCCGGAAGCACCGTCACATCGGCCTCGCCATAGTAGCGTGGAGAATCGAAGACGGCTTCCACGGTTTCGCGGTTCTGTGCAGTTACCTTGTATTTCGCGCAGTTCAGCTGGAGCGGCTCGGTGAGCAGCGTCCTGTGGTCGCTGATGGTGTTCAGCAGTTCACTTCCCTTATAGATATTCAGCGTGAACGGATCATCCGCACTTACGTCAGCCTTGGTCTTTATGACATTGACGGACATGTCCTGCTCAATCCCGGCCGTGAGGTATCCGTGCTTCCCGGAATCCACAGCCTCCCTGCTGCAACCCAGCAAAGCACTGGCCGCAACCGCTGAAAGAATGTATTTCTTATATTTTACAATCATGATAATTATCTTTTCAAAAGTCTGACAATCAAGTTTTTCCTACTTCTTGTAGTAGAACGTGGCCGCTTTTGAAAGAGTCCTCCCGGCCTCATCTTTAAGTTTGAGGGTGAAGACGTGATTCGTATTGTCATAAGTGTCAGGACTTGCGCTTGTGATGCTGTAGAGCATTGGCAGAAGTCCTGAAAGCTTGAACTCCACATTGTCCTTTCCCTTCAGCTGGTCGCCGGTAGGGAGGAGTGCGCTGAGGTTTTCGATCGCAGTAGCGTCGTCGATGAGGTCGAGGTCCACGCTGCCGTCAGAAAGCACATTCTGCGGGCTGACCATGTCAGGCAGAAGTGAGTTCAGCGCAGGTGAATTCACATTGACAATGAAGCTGCTGATTTTTCCCGGAGCCTTGATATTGATGGTGACGTCCATGGTCTCGGCGAGCGGCTGGGCAGCGAAATCAGGATTGCTTGCCCATACGAGCTGAGGCGCATTTTCGTCCGGTTTCGGCTTTTCAGGATCCGGAATAGGGATTTCCTCGAATCCTCCCACGGTGACATTTTCGTTCCTGACGTTGACGCTGCCGTCCACGGTGAGCGTAATCTGCTGAACTTCACCTGTTACACGCGCATCGAGGTTCAGGATGATGTGGTCCTTAGGATGCACATTCTTGATGGTCTGGGTCAATGCCGCTGTAGAGCCGTCGAGTGACCTCTCGCCGTCTATCTGTACATACAGCTCGGTAGCGGTGAAGTATCCCTGCCTGTCCAGGTTGTTTCCGCTTTCATTCTTGCTCCAGGTAAGGAAGTCATTGTCATTGGCCGAAACCTTGATGTTGAAGGTGCTGAGCTCGGTGATGAACGTGTCGGTGCATTTTACCGAAACCATGGCGTTCTTCAATGAGCACTTTACATTGACAGGAGACGTGGCGCCTGCTACTACTGAAAAGTTCTGGACACCCTCGAAGAGGGGCTGGTCCCAGGCTGCTGTCTTTCCTTCCGGCGAGCCTGCCGTGATCTGGTACGAACCTGTAGGAAGTTCGATGGCCTTGTCCAGAATGTCGCTGTAGGAGTAAGTCTGAGTGCCGCCTCCTTCGAGGTTGCTCTCGATCTTGACTACGAAGGAATTTACATCTGCCAGCTCAGCGGGAGTCGCTTTGGTAGCTGCGGTAGATATGTCGATGTCATTCATCTGTCCGTCGGCAACTACTGATTTGAGGACGAAGAATCCCTTGTCCGAGGTGCTCTCAACATTTGTCTCCTTGCATCCTGTCAGGACTGCGGCGACTGCCATTATGGAGAAGATTGTACGTTTCATATGTATTTTTTCTTTTTATCTGGGTTGGGTTATTCATAAATCAGTTCAATATCATCCACATACAGTGAACTTCCGAAGTGTCCGGCCTGTGAAGAATTGCCTGCCACCTCGAGCGTGCTGTTGGCGTTGATGCCAGGACTGCCCGAAGAAGACGACTTGAAGCTTATGTAGATGCTTGCTGCCTTCCTAGTGATGTCATTCCAGTCCAGTGTGGTGCTGTATTCTGTCCATTCTGCGGCTGCCGGGCCCTCGGTGTCTTTCTTCACGGCTATTACATTGCCCTCTGCATCCTTGAACTCCACCTTGACATAGAATTTCTCGCTGCCTTTCGGGGAGAACTTGTATTTGAAAGTGAATTTGTCAGGCCTGCTCGTGAAAGCGTGTCCGTCAGACGAGTGGTTTCCGGAATTGTCAGCCTTGCCGATGAACAGCTCGCCCGGGTATGACGTGCCGGAAGCGACAGCGTCAGTGTTGAATCTGCCGACATTGACAGTATATATGTGCGCGGATTTTGTGCCGCTTGTGCAGTCTGGAGAGTAAGCCACTGTCGGGAAGGACTTTACGCTAGTCTTTGTCGTGGCCATAATGCTCGTAGGCATACTCTTCTTGCTTGTTACGGCCCACCAGCTGCTGCCCGCATCTGCGTAAGGCAGATACCAGTCGAGAGTCCTGTCGCTGGCCAACGCCACTGAGATCTTTATCGTCTCTGTAGTCCAGTCCTCGAAACCGTTGTTGCCCACCTGAGCGTCCGCCTCGGTTCTGACCTTGACGATATCGGTGCTGTTGTACGGATTCTTGTTGTAAATCGCCCTCACCTCGTATTCTGAGTCCGGAGCAAGGCCGGAAATCTTCCCGTAGGAAATGGTGTTCCCGGAAACGGTGCCCTCTGCATTGGTCCAGCTTCCTCCGTCCAGCCTGTACTGGAGCGTGTATTTCTCAGGCTTGCCGGTCTGGACATCGAGAGATACGCCTCTGAAACTTCTCGCGAAGGCGTTGGCAGGAGTGATGTTCAGCGTAGCCGAATTCTTGTTCATGAGGAAGGAGAACTCTTCGGAAGCGGCCTGCGCCCCGTTTTTGTCCTCCACGGTGAGCTTGAACTTGCCCTCGAAAGGCACGGCCTCATACTGGACCTTGTCGGTCATTCCGCTGAAGTCAATGTAGGAGAATCTCGTCTCAGGCGTCATCTTGAGTATCTGGATGCCGAGCGCCGAGAACTTCGCTCTGGTAGCCGCATCGAGTGCTGTAAGGTCCAGACGTTCAGCGAATCCCTTGGCTTTCAGGTACTCGGAGGTGATGTCGAGCCACGCGTGGGCAAAACCCGCAGGCGTATTGATGTCCACGAGAGTGCCGCTCAGATCGTCGCCCTCGAAGAATGTCACCTGTCCCGCCTTCAGCCTGTCACCCAGTCTGATGACCGGAGCCTCGGTCGCGAAGTCCGTCGGATCCATGTCAATGTTCTTTTCAATGACTTCAGTGCTCTTGTCAATGATGATGTTCACTGAAATCTTGCCGATGAAAGGCTTGGTGTCCAGGTTTACGGTGATGAAGTCATTCGGCTCAGCCTGAATCTCGGTATGGAAGTACTTCATCTTCGCATTCGCTTCAGCAGCAAAGAGTTTGAGGGTCAATGTCCCGGCAGGAATGAAACCGGCTCTGGTCTCGTTCCCGGTGAATCCGAGGGTGTCTGTCACATTGGCCTTGTCCGTCGAAACTGACGCGCAATACCTTGAATAATAGGTCTTCAGGGACTCGCCGTAGTTTACCGCGAACTTTACGTTGGCAAGTTTGGCAGTCCCGGAAATGTTCACTCTCCTCTGTCCCTTGTCGATGGTGAAAGGAACTTTGGCCTGATAGAATGCCGCATTGAATCCGGCTTTCAGCGAGTCGCCGTGGAAAGCGGAAAGTGAGTAGTCGCCTGCGTTAAGTCTGATTTTCTTTGAAGTCGAGTTAGCGTAAGTGTCTCTGTAGAGTCTTGTATTGTTCGCTTTCTTGAAGATCTCCACGGTGAAATCATCAATGGCCGGCAGAGTCTCCTCTGCTACCGATTTCGTGTGATGTGTGCCGTCTGTGTCGATAGATAGAATCACTTCTGTCTGTCCGTCTGCAACCTCCACTCCGGAAGTGCCGCAGGATGCTGCAAAAGCAGCTAATGCACAAACTGACAATGCTTTGTAGTAATTCATCAGTTTTCTTTTATAATTATACGGATTACAAAGATATATATTTTTTTTAATTGTGAAATTGGAGTTGAGGTTTCAGGAATTCGCATTGTTTTTTCCAAAAGGGACAGAAGATGGACAGAATAACATAATTGAAAAAATTATGATTATATTTGTGGAATGCAGAATTTGCACTCTTTGCATAATGAACAAGAAAGCTATATATATATGTACAGCGGTGCTTGCCGCTCTTGTGGCGTTTGTCATAGGAGCAGTGGTCGTGCTGTACTCGGACAAGACGGAAACTTCTTCGATTGATAAGGAGGAACTGCTGCAGAAGGCACGTTCCGCACGTCCGCTTATGAGTGCGGTGCCGTCAGATGCCGCGCTCGTGTTCTATGGGGACAAACTGAAAAGTTCATTGGAAGTGTTCGAAGACAGCACCTATCTCGTGGGCACGCTGTTCTCCGGAACCGGCAAGTCCAATTTCGGAGGGTGGCTCTCGAAATTGAGCAAATTCATTGACACAGAGGCTCCTTCGGGCCTGAAGAATGCGGAAACGGTAGTGTCAATGCACTATAGCGGGGACCTTGCTCCTCTGCTCGTGGTGGATGCCGGCAGGATTTCGCAGGATTCTCCAGTACAGAAACTGTTTGCCCTGGCCGACTCTTCATCGGTGTCACATCTGGTGATAGACCTGACGGAGAACCGTGAATCGCCGTTGAAAAAGCATTGCCTCATAGCATTCTCTCCGTCCGAAACACTTCTCAAATCCTGTTCAAGACATATAGAATATGGTGTTTCGCTCTTGGATGACGAAAGCCTTTCCGCCGCTGTCTATGGCACTTCCGGAAACAATGTGCTGTTCGTGAGCGGAAACTATGTGGACAAGCTGGCCGGCTCATTTCTGTCCCGTCAGCGCAGAAGCGGCAGCCGTTTCCTGAAAACATACGCGGAATGGACAGGCATTACCCTCACATCGGCGGATGAAAAGACTTTGACTATGACAGGTCGCTCGTTCTCGTTGGACAGCCCGGCCTATTTCAGCAATATCTACAGGAATCTGCTTCCGGGCGAGTCCCTTTTCCAGGAAATAGTACCGGCCGGAGTCCGTTCAGTGTACTCGGTCCAGGTGGCTGATGCTCAGGCATATTCAGACAGAATCGAAAAATATGTCGATGCAGTGGGGAAACTCGACAGCCGCAGGGCCAGATGGACGGCCTTGAAAAAGGAGTCCGGAATGTCTCCTGACGCGTGGTATAAGGCATTGGCTGTCAGGGAAGTGGCTGTGGCTGAAGTGCCGTCCGGTTCAGGCTTCGGGAAGGTGATACTTGTCCGTCCCGGCAAGCAGGACCTCTCCGTGATTTTCAGGGGAAGCGGAATCACCAGCCTCCGCTCTTACGACGGCAAGCCGATTGCCTATCCGTTCAGAGGCTTTGCTTCCAGTGTATTCGGCGATATGTTCAGTGTCCCGGATTCGCTATATATCTATAGGAACGGATGGATAATCGCAGGCGAGGAACGTTCTATCGAGGCGTTTGCGCCTGAAAAATACAAGACATTGGCCTCATTCCACTCTGATGCGGGTGCCGGCAGGATAATCAGCCGTGAGGGAACGGCATTCCAGGCATATTATTCCGCATCTGCCTCTCCGGACGAGTTCGCGTCGCTTTTCTCCAAGAACATCTCCGCTTCGGCCTGCAGGATTCTCGACAAGGTGACCTCATGTCCTATGACATTGGCCATATATCCTGGAGAAGATGCGAGGATGGAATTCAGTGTCGCCCGTATGGAATACACCGGCGCCAAGGATGAAGTCCCTGTAATGAAGAAAGATACTGTGGTGACAGTGCCGGCCGGTCCGTTCAAGGTGAAGAACTGCGGTACAGGAAAGACCAATCTCTTCTCCCAGCAGAAGAATATGTATCTGACCCTGAAGGAAGAGAACGGAAAGGGCATATGGGGCGTTCCGTTCCAGACTCCGATATGCGGGGCCGTGGAAACCATCGATTACTTCGGCAACGGGAAACTTCAGTTCCTCTTCGCGTCAGGCAGCAGCCTTTACCTGATCGATAGGCTCGGACGGTTCGTGAAGCCGTTCCCTGTGGATCTCGGCAAGGAAATCCTGCTCGGACCAGCCGTCTTTGACTTTACAGGCGCACACGGATACAATGTCCTGGTGCTGCACAAGGACAATACTATAGCTATGTATGACCTCCACGCCAAGAAACCTTCTTCGTGGAAAGACATAAAATCAGACGAAACAATCAAATCATTGCCGGAACTTCTTGTGGCGGGGAACCGTAAATACTGGATTGTCAGGACATCTGTCAGGACGCTCATCTACGGTTTCTATGGCGGAAATCCTGTTCTGTCTCCGGAAGGGAACAAGATGCTCAGCCCCGATACGGAGGTTTCAGTCAATGGCAAGAGACAGGTGACCGCACGTTGTTATGACGGGAAAGAGCGGTCATTTAAACTTCAATAGAAAACTATGGAATTTCAATCAGTTAACAAGCTTCTCGAGAAAAGTTTCAGAGAGAACTGGGATCGTCCCGCATTGTCCAACTACAAGGGCCAGGACCTGGCCTATAGGGATGTAGCGAGAAGAATCGCCAAACTGCATATCGCCTTCGAGCAGTGCGGTCTGGAAAAAGGTGACAAGGTGGCAATCTGCTCACGCAACCAGGCTAACTGGGGCGTAAGTTTTTTGGCGGCATTGACTTATGGTGCTGTTCCTGTGCCTATTCTTCACGAATTCAAGCCGGGCAACATCCACTATCTGGTGAATCATTCGGAAGCGAAAGTCCTTTTCGTGGATGATGTCATCTGGGAGAACCTTTCAGAGGCTGAAATGCCGGGACTTTATGTGGTCGTGCAGATAAACAATTTCAATTTCCTCTATTCCAAGACGGAAGGGATGTCCCAGGTGCGTCTGCATCTGAACGAGAGCTTCGGTCACAGGTATCCGAACAATTTCGGTCCGGAAGACCTTGACTACTACGAAGACAAGGCCGATGAACTGGCAGTGATCAACTATACTTCAGGAACTTCAGGCTTCTCCAAAGGCGTCATGGTTCCGTACCGCGCTCTCTGGTCGAATATCGAATTCGCCCATGTCCAGGCGATGCCGCAGCTCGACAACAATACAGAGGTAGTGTCAATGCTTCCTTCAGCCCACATGTACGGCATGATGTTCGAGTTCCTGTTCGAAATGACGATCGGCGCCCACGTGCACTTCCTTACTCGAGTCCCGAGTCCGAAGATCATCATGCAGGCATTTGCCGACATCAAGCCGCACATCATTATCGCTGTGCCGCTCATCATCGAGAAGGTCTATAAGTCCAAGCTCAAGCCTATTCTCGACAGGAACAAGATGATAATGAACCTCCCTATCATCGACAAAGTGATACAGAAGAAGATCCTGCAGGAACTTGTCAATGCCTTTGGCGGACGTTTCTATGAGGTCATCATCGGCGGAGCCGCATTCAATCCTGAAGTGGAGAGGTTCTTCCATAAGATCGGCTTCCCGTTCACGGTAGGTTACGGAATGACCGAATGTGCTCCTATCATCGGCTATGCTGACTGGAAAGATGCCAAACTCTATTCTTGCGGAAAACAGGTGCTCAATATGGAAATCCGCATTGACTCGCCTGATCCTCAGAACATTCCGGGCGAAGTCCTGGTTAAAGGCGCCAATGTATTCCTCGGCTATTACAAGAATGAGGAGGCCACCAAGAGCGTGCTCGGAGAGGACGGCTGGTTCCACACCGGAGATATGGGCGTGATGGACAGCGACGGCTATCTCTTCCTGAAAGGCAGAAGCAAGTGTATGATACTCGGACCGTCCGGCCAGAATATCTATCCTGAAGAAATAGAGGGAGTTGTGAACAATGTTACCTACGTGGTGGATTCACTCGTGATCGAAGACCACGGCGCATTGGTATCTCTCATCTACCCTGACTACCACCAGGCAGAGCTCGACGGCCTGTCCAAATCGCAGCTCGAAGCGAAACTTGTAGAGACGCTTCCGGAAATCAACAAGCAGATTCCTAACTATGCCAAGATTTCCAAGATGGAGTTCATGCCTGAGGATTTCGAGAGAACACCTAAGAGAAGCATCAAACGCTATCTCTATCAGAGAAACTAAGAATCTGTTCAACAAACAGTTTCTGACAATCATGTAGCCTTATGCAGAAATTTGACCGCAGCTATCTGAAAATGGCTGAAGTATGGGCGGAAAACTCATATTGCAAACGCCGCAAAGTCGGCGCGCTCATCGTGAAGAACAATATGATCATTTCGGACGGATACAACGGTACTCCGTCGGGATTCGAGAACGTGTGTGAGGACGAAAACGGCGTCACCAAGCCGTATGTCCTTCACGCTGAGGCCAATGCCATAACCAAAGTGGCGAAGTCCGGAAACAGCAGCGAGGATTCCACCCTCTATGTTACTGCTTCCCCTTGTCTCGAATGCTCCAAGCTCATCATTCAGGCCGGCATCAAGCGTGTGGTCTATAAAGATGCATACAGGCTGCAGGATGGTCCTGACCTGCTGAAAAAGGCGGGCATAGAAGTGGAACAAGTGGATGTGGATTAGAGACTTAATTGGATAAAATGACTGGAAAAGATAAGATGAGCTCGCTCAGCGCGGTGCTCGGAATTGTGCTCGGTGTGCTTGCTACAGTGCTGATTTTCAATATCGTCAACAAGCATAACAAGCTGAATGCCAACTATGCTGCCTGGCAGAAACTGAATCTGATCCTGCAGCAGGTGGACAAGAACTATGTAGATACTGTGGACGTGAAGAAAGTCACGGACGCGGCTGTGACAGCGGCGCTTGCATCCCTCGACCCGCATTCCATCTACCTTCCGCCTGTCGATCTGGAGAAATCCGAGACTGAGCTTGCCGGGAATTTCGACGGCATCGGCATCCAGTTCAATGTCCCGAATGACACGGCCGTAGTCCTGGAAGTCATTCCTGGAGGCCCTTCAGAAAAAGTGGGACTCCAGCCGGGCGACCGTATCCTGAAAGTGGATGACCGCAATATCGCCGGCGTGAAGTATCCTCAGGACAGCATGGTCTGCCGGATGAAAGGCCAGGCAGGCACACAGGTCCAGATCCTGGTAAAGCGTGGAAGCGAGACCATTCCTTTCAATATTAAGAGAGGAAAAATCCCCGTACACTGTGTAGATGCGTCGTTCATGATAAACGACACCACCGGATATATCCGACTTTCCAAGTTCACGCGCACCACTTACGAAGAATTCAATGCTTCTGCCAAGTCTCTGCTCGACAAGGGGATGAAACATCTGATTTTCGACATCAGGGACAATTCGGGCGGCTATTTCGACCAGGCGCTCCTGCTTGCGGACCAGTTCCTGGAAAAAGATGCGGAAATAGTTTACCTTCAGGGACTTCACCGCGCCAAGAAGAACTTTCAGGCGGACGGAAAAGGCATCTTGAAGGATGTCTCCCTTTCTGTTCTCATCAATGAATCCTCCGCTTCCTCCAGCGAGATTTTCGCCGGAGCCATTCAGGACAATGACAGGGGAACCATCGTGGGCCGCCGCTCTTACGGTAAGGGACTCGTCCAGGAGCCGATATATTTCACTGACGGCTCTGCGGTGAGACTCACGGTAGCCCGTTTCTATACCCCGTCAGGAAGATGTATCCAGAAACCGTATTCTGATGATTATCAGTATGATATCTATAAACGCTATGCCGATGGTGAAATGTTCGACAAGGACAGTATCAAGGTGGACAAGAACGAAGTCTATCACACGGTAGGCGGCCGCACCGTATATGGCGGAGGCGGCATTGTCCCTGACGTTTTCGTACCGGTGGACACTACGTCGGCTACCCGTTTCTTCATCAAGTGCAACAAGAAGGCTACCCAGATGCGTTTCGCTTCGTCCATCTTCGACAAATACGGCAAGCAGTTGTCCGCCATTGACAATTATGCTTCATTGGAGGCATATCTGGACGGTCTGGATATTCCGTCGAAGTTCAAGGCCTTTGCAGCCAAGACAGACGGCATTGTTCCGGCTCCGGGCGAATGGGAGGAGACATGCCCTTATCTTATTCCGCAGCTCCGTGCTCTCGTGGGCCGTTACTCCAAGCTTGGGGACAATGCGTTCTATCGCATATACTTGCGCATTGACCCTGTGCTGAAAGCTGCATTGCCGGAGTAAATAATTTTTTGATAATGGCGAAACTTTGGTATTTTTGTAATTCTGATGATAGAATAAACCGGCCGTTTGCCGGACTGACAGAATGCTGAAAGAAAATGATTTTTCACGGCTTGAGCTGAAACTCAGCGCCTGCCGCGACAACTACAGATATTTCAGAGGCTTGTTGGAACCTTCCACCAAGCTTCTTGTGCTTGTAAAGGCCAATGCTTACGGGCATGGTGCAGTAGAATTTGCGTCAATGCTCCAGAAAGAGGGCGCCGACTACCTTGCAGTGGCCTATCCGATAGAGGGAATCGAGCTTAGAAAAGCCGGAATCAGTCTTCCGATACTTGTGCTGACAGCCGGTACGGATTTTTTCAATGAGATGATTGACAGCAGGTTGGAGCCGAGCATACCTAATATGTATGCGTTGAGGACGCTTTGTGAAGTGCTGTCCCGTAGGGGTGTGAAGAACTTCCCTGTGCATATCAAGCTCGATACAGGAATGCACCGTCTCGGTTTCATGACTGAGGAACTGCAGGAACTTACGGATTTTCTGAAGACCACGGATGCCGTCAAGGTGAAATCAGTGTTCTCGCATCTTGCTGCGGCAGAAGACCCGGAGTCGGACGACTTCACTCTCGGCCAGATAAAGATGTTCGAGGCCAATGCCGACAGAATCTCGCAGGAGATCGGCCATAAGCCAATGCTTCATATACTCAACTCGGCCGGAATAGAGCGTTTCGCTGCTTATCAGCACGATATGGTCAGACTCGGAATCGGGATATACGGCATCAGCGCATTGCCTGGAGTGAAACTCTCACCGGTGGCTTCGCTGAAATGCAAGATATTGCAGATTAAGCATTTGTCTCCGGAAGACGGAACTATAGGATATGGCAGGCATGGACATATAGCGCCGACAGGAACGGTCATAGCCACCATACCGGTAGGATATGCGGACGGCATTGACAGACACCTCGGCTGCGGTCATGCTTCGTTTTCATTGAACGGGCACAGGGTACCGACCATCGGCAATATCTGTATGGACATGTGCATGCTGGACATTACCGGCGTGGATGCGAAAGTCGGGGACACGGTGACGGTGTTCGGAGCCGACCCTTCCGTGACGGAACTCGCTGATATATTGGGTACTATACCTTACGAGATATTGACAAGCATCCCGAGGAGGATAGACAGGGAAATAATAAAATAGCAATATATGTTAGTAGTAATAGAAGGGCTGGACGGCTCCGGAAAATCGACTCAGGTGAAAAGACTCAGGTCTTATCTGGAAAGCAGGACTGACAATCTGGAATACATCCACTTTCCGCGTTATGACGCTCCTGTTTATGGTGAGCTCATCGGAAAGTTTCTGAGAGGTGGTTTCGGTAGCATTGACAGTGTGCATCCGCAGCTGGTGGCTCTTCTGTATGCGGAAGACAGACACGGTGCAGCGCCTCAGATGCGCAGGACGCTGGATGAGGGCGGTATCGTTCTGCTGGACCGTTATGTCTATTCCAATATTGCGTATCAATGCGCAAAAATCGATGATCCGCAGGAACGTGAAGCACTCCGCAAATGGATTTTCGACACGGAATACGGACAGTTCGGTCTGCCGAAGCCGGATCTGAACATCTTCCTGGATGTGCCTATCGGATTCGTGGAGAAGAAACTTGAGGCAGGCAGAAAAGGTGACGACAGGGAGTATCTCGAGGGAAAGACCGATATCCACGAGGCTGACATAGAGTTCCAGAAGCGCGTGCGCGAAGTGTATGTGAGTCAATGTGAAATGGATCCGGACTTCATCAGGATCGACTGCCGCTCCTGTGACGGCTCGATGCTTCCGCCTGATGAGATCGCTGCGGCCATTATGGCGGCAGTGGATGGAAAACGATAATTCAATTATTTGGGAATGAGTTATATAGGCAGTAAGGCAAGGCGCTTCTGCGCCGTCCTGGTAGGACTGGTATTCTTCGTGGCGGGAACATTGAAACTGATGGATCCTGTCGGTACTATGCTTATAGTCAGGGAGTATCTGAACTTCCTTCATCTCGGCTTCCTCAGTGGTGCAGCCATGGTCTTCGCCGAGTTCTTCGCAGTTGCCGAGACTGGTCTGGGAATCTGTCTGGTGACAGGAGTTTTCAGGAAGGTGACGGCCTGGTGCGTGACAGGTCTGCTCGGCGGATTCACCCTGCTTACGCTGCTGCTCTGGATATTGAACCCGTCTATGGACTGCGGCTGTTTTGGTGAGGCGGTGCATCTTACTCATTTCCAGTCATTTGCCAAGAATATTGTACTGTGTCTTCTGACCTTTGCCGCATTCTTCCCGTACAAGGATTTCGGCGAACCGAAGAAAAGCAAATATGTGACATTCGCATTGACGGCAGCCGCATCAGCCGCTTTTGCAGTCTATTCGCTGATGTTCATACCGATGCTCGAACTTACGCCGTTCAATCTCAGTTCGCGTCTTGAGGCAAGCGAAGAGCCGGCAGCGGGAGAAGATGAATATGTCTCCACATTCGTCTATGAGAAAAACGGAAAACGCGGTCTGTTTACTCTGGACTTCATTCCTGATTCCACCTGGACCTTCGTCGAGGCCCATACCGTAAAGAAAGAGGATTATATCAATGAGACTGATTTCCCGCGTCTTTCGTTCCGGGACAATTCCGGTGAATATCGTGACACCCTGGCTGTGAACGGTCTCGTGATGGCGGTATCTGTTCCGGAACCGGCCAAAATGTCTGCGAAACGATGGGAAAATACGGCAAGGCTTCTCGGCGATGCCGCTGAAAAGGGATTTGTCCCGCTGCTTCTGGTGGCTGATTCCCCTGATGGTTTCTCGCATCTCATCGCTTCTGAAAAGCTTGGAGCGGAGGAGTCAATGCAGCTGATGACTGCTGTGTATTATTCTGATTACAAGACGCTTATATCGCTCAACCGCTCAAACGGAGGAGCAGTATATTTCAATGACGGCAACATCCTCTGCAAGTGGGCTGCCCGTAATCTGCCGAGTCCGCGCAAGCTCGCGAAACTTGTGAGACATGATGCTACGGAAGTTATGCTCGACTCGGATTCCAAGGGCAAACTGGCATTTGAGGCGTACATGCTTTACACATTGGCGATGATGCTTATCATATAAGGTGTGACTTTGTAAACAATATTTATAGAAATGAAAGGAGTATATATTTTTCTTGCAAATGGTTTCGAGGAAATCGAAGCGCTTGCGACTCTCGATGTCCTCAGACGTGGAGGCGTGGACGTAAAGACTGTGTCAGTACTCTACGACAAGTTCGTAACCGGTTCACACAAGACGACCGTGGTTGCGGACATGACCTACGGAGAGTTCAAGGCTGAGGTCCAGCTCGATGGAACTGATGAGTCTGACGTGATGATTTTCCCTGGCGGCATGCCCGGAACCAGGAACCTGGCGGAAAATGGTGAGATCATAAACTTCATGCGTCTGCACTATGCTGAAGGCGGTGCCGTGGCAGCGATCTGTGCTGCGCCCGGTCTCGTGGTTTCACAGCTTCCAAGCCTTCAGGGCAAGCATTTTACTTGTTTTGACGGATTCGAGGATGCTCCAGTTGCACGTGGAGGTATCTACGAGCAGAAACCGGCTGTCCGTGACGGCAATCTCATTACCGGCAGGGGAGCTGGCTGCGCCGTGGAATTCGGCCTGGCCATCCTTGCTCATCTCAAGGGTGAAGAGGCTGCCGCTGCAGTAAGACATTCACTGATGCTGTAGAAGTATTCTATGGACAAGAACAGGGTTATCGACGTGATGGGAATCATAAACATCACGGAAAACTCATATTATGCAGAAAGCCGTTGTCTGGACTCTTCAGGGGCCGATGACATCTCCAGGATTCTCTCCAGAGCTGGTAAGATGCTGGAGGACGGCGCTTCCATACTGGATATAGGTGCCTGTTCCACGCGGCCAGGCTCGTCTCCTGTGGGCGAGGAAGAGGAATGGCGTCGGCTCGGACCTGCATTGACATCGATAAAAAAGGAATTTCCTGCTGCGCGGATTTCAATCGACACGTATTGGCCGTCGGTGGTGCGCAGAGCATATGACACGATAGGGGAGTTTATTGTCAATGATGTGACTGCGGGTGAGGGGATGTATGAGAAGACGGCTCCAGGCGAGCCCGGGCCGATGCTGACTGAGGTCGCTGCCCTGTCGCTGCCTTTCGTGGCAATGCATATGAGAGGCAATCCTGTGACAATGCAGTCACTTACTGAGTATCAGGATGTTACGGAGGACGTGCTGTCATATTTCCGTGCATTTTCAGCCAAGGCTGAGGCTGTGGGCCTGACGGACTGGATTCTCGACCCTGGATTCGGCTTTGCAAAGACATTGGAGCAGAATTATCAGCTGATGCGCGAGCTGGACAGGTTTTCTGAGTTCGGCAAGAGGGTGCTTGTGGGCGTGTCGCGCAAGAGTATGATTTTCAGGAAGTTCGGCATTACTCCGGAAGAGTCGTTGCCGGAAACTCAGGTGCTGCATTACAAGTCCTTGTGCCAGGGGGCTGATATTCTCAGGGTACACGACGTGGCGGAAGCTGTCCGCACTGTGGAACTGTACCGTACGCTTGAATAAGATAAATAATAAACAAACAATATAATGGACACTCATTCATTACTTGCCGTGTCACCGATTGACGGCCGTTACGCATCCAAGACAGAATCTCTCGGAGCATATTTCAGTGAATTCGCATTGATCAGATACCGCGTGCGCGTGGAAATCGAGCATTTCATCGCACTCTGCGAACTGCCTCTGCCTCAGCTCAAGGACATTGACAAGAGCAAATATCAGGCAATGCGCAGCATCTATCTGGATCTTACTCCCGAGCAGGCGATGGAGGTCAAGGAAATCGAGAAGACTACCAATCATGATGTCAAGGCGGTGGAGTATTTCATCAAAAGGCATTTCCATGAGCTCGGTCTCGACAAATGGTCGGAATTCGTGCATTTCGGTCTGACTTCCCAGGATATAAACAACACTTCCCAGCCGCTTATGCTCAAGGAGGCTCTCGAGGATGTATATATGCCGGCCCTGAATGAGGTCCTGAATATGGTTTCGGGTATGGCGGAGCAGTGGAAAGATGTTCCTATGCTTGCCAAGACGCATGGCCAGCCTGCTTCTCCGACACGTTTGGGCAAGGAATTCAAGGTGTTCCAGGTCCGTCTTCAGGAACAGCTCCGTCAGTTCGCTCTTCTTACCTATCCTGCCAAGTTCGGTGGTGCTACCGGCAATATGAATGCGCACAAGGTGGCGTTCCCTGACATCGACTGGATTTCTTTCGGTGACAGGTTTGTGGATTCTCTCGGTCTGAAGCGTTCGTTCCCGACTACGCAGATAGAGCATTACGACAATCTGGCTGCCATTTTCGACTGCCTGAGGCGTATCAATACCATTCTTATCGACATGTCCCGTGATATCTGGACTTACATATCGATGGAATATTTCAAGCAGAAGGTGAACAAGAATGAGGTGGGCTCTTCGGCGATGCCGCACAAGGTGAACCCTATCGATTTCGAGAATGCGGAGGGCAACTTGGGCATGGCCGACGCCGTGCTCACATTCCTGTCCATGAAACTGCCTATTTCCCGTCTGCAGCGCGACCTTACTGATTCCACTGTGCTAAGAAATGTGGGAGTGCCTCTCGCTCACGGACTTATAGCATTGGCTTCCCTCAAGAAAGGATTGGGCAAGCTGATTCTGAATGAGGATGCCATCCAGGCTGACCTTCACCGTAACTGGGCTGTGGTGGCCGAGGCCATACAGACGATTCTCAGAAGGGAAGGCTACCCTAATCCGTACGAGACTCTGAAGGCCCTGACCCGCACGGGCGGCGCCATCGACGAGAATACCATAGAGACCTTCATAGATGGCCTCGACGTTTCCGAGTCAGTCAAGTCCGAGCTCCGTGCCATCACTCCTTGGACCTACACCGGGTTTTAGCGGGTCCTGACCTGAATTTGTAAAAATCGCGTAATTTCTTAGTTTACAAGAGATTACGCGATTTTCATTATTGCGGGTTGTTCCAAACTTTGGCTCATTGACTATCACAGCGTGATACAGTGCACCGCCGTATGGTGTCCCGTGTTACGGCGTGTCACTTCACATTGACCTGAGCCTGGATCTTGGCGATGAACTCGGACGGAAGCTTCTCCATCTTGCTGAACTCGTCGATAAGCGCCTTGGAGTCGATGGATTCCAGATATTTTCCTGCATTCTGCGGGTCCTCGCTGATGAAGCTGGAACACTGCGCAAGTGCAAGGAACGAGTCAGGAAGCATCATGTAATTGTCGATGTTCTTGCCGAATACGAGCTTGGTCTCAGGAGTCAGCTCCATCATCCTGTGCATCAGCGCCTTCTTTCCGTTCAGAAGGTCTCTGTGGGTAGCAGCATAGTCGCTGAACCTGCACTCGACCGTGATTTCTTCAGTTGCAGCTGATTCCGGCAGATATACTACAGCGGAAAGGTCTGCTCCCACATAACCCCACTCGGCCTCGGAGCCATTGACCTCGGCATTGTGCGCGGCGAAACGTGAATAAGGAATCTCGATGCCATTGACAAAGACCTTTTCCGGCGCAAACACCCTCGCGAACACTATCTGAAGCCTGCGGTTCGGGTCAATGCCGTTGTATGTTCCTTTTCTGCCTGATACTGTGACCTTTACGTGCGAAGCATCTGCACTCTTGCTGATTAAGGTAGTCGCATACTCATCTTTGTACGCCTGAGTTTCACCGTCATCCTCATAGAGCGAAGTGCGGCTCTCGCCGTCGCCAGGAGCCACGAATATCCTTATGTTGTTGTCCTTTTCCTGAAGAGAGGTTATCTTCTCACCTGCCATAGGGATAACTGCACCAGCCTTGATGTAGTAAGGATTTTCGCTGATGGTATAAGTGAGCGTGTCAGTCTGGCCGCCCTTGATCAGAGTGCCTGTGGCCACGTCATACCAGTCATTTCCCTCTGGGAACCACATTCCGCGTTTTGCAAGTCCTGTAACCTTGTCAGCCGGAGAACATACGGTGGTGGCGAGGATGTCGTCGCCGAACATGAACTCCTCTTTCCAGTCGTAGGCCCTGGAATCCTCAGGATAGTAGTAATACATCGGCCTGCACATGGAAATGCCGGTGTCATAAGTCTGGCGTGCGGCATTGTAGATGTACGGAGAGAGGTCGTATCTGAGCCTGATGGCGTCGCGCATCGCGTCGAAATGGTCAGGGAATACCCAGAAACGCTTCTCCATGGTCAGGTCCTTGGTGGAGTGGGTCTTGAAAATCGGAGTGAACACACCTGACTGAAGCCATCTCGTATATAGTTCAGGGTCAGTCTCTTTCGCGCCTCTACGCTGAATGTGGCCTCCGATGTCGTGGCCCCAGTAGCCATAGCCTACGTTGGATGCGGTGGCTGTGAAATACGGCAGATAGCCGAGCACCTTCCAGCTGGCATAGGTGTCTCCGGAGAAACCTATCTGATAACGGTGGCTTCCGATGCCACCCCAGCGGTGATAGATCATCGGACGTCTCGCGTAGATGCCCTCACTTTCACTCTGGCGCACTATGTCATTGAAGAAGGTGTAGTTCAGCCAGAAAGTGTTGCTCAGTCCCGGCATATATTTGCTTTCCTTCCACTGCTGCCAGTCGAGCCACCAGAAATCCACGCCCTGTTTCTCGAACGGACGTATTACGGAGTTGAAATAGGCATTGGCCCAGTTCTCATCGTCGATTCTGAACGGAACAGGAGCCTTGCTGCCATCAGCATTGACATAACCTTTAGGTCCGTCATAGACGGAAGTACGTGAGAGATAATCCTTTACAAATCTGTCATAAGGCTCTTCGTAAGGCTGTATGCCTGAAGCCGGATGCAGGTTCAATGTGGTTTTCAGTCCGAGGTTGTGGAGGTCCTGCAAGCAGTTTGCCGGGTTCGGGAACAGCTTCTTCTGCCAAGTGTAGCCGGTCCATCCGATGCGCTGGCCATACTCGTCTTTCGGGGAATTGCGTACTCTGAGCGTCCATGTCTCGTGCCAGTCCATATCCAGAACCATGACATCTATAGGGATGCTCAATGAGCGTATTTCCTTGCCGAGTCCCACAAACTCGAAGTCAGAGTACTGCCAGAATCTGCACCACCAGTATCCGAATGAGTATTTAGGAGGAAGTGGAATCTGACCGCCGATCTTCACGAAATCCTCGACTGCAGCCTTGTAGTCGTGTCCGTATGCGAAAATGTAGAGGTCTTTCCTCTCAACGCTGTCCCTGCATGCCACCCAGTTTTTCCAGTCAGTGTCCTCCGGAACGAAAACCTGTCTGTCGGATTCGTCAATGATGGCCCAGCCGTCGCGTGAAGCCACACCCTTGTCGTACGGGTCTTTTGTGGTGGTGCCGTCGCAGCCGTCAAGAGTCCTTGCGGTTCCGAGCAGGTTCCCGCTGTCGTCAAGTCCCGGGCGCCAGGTAACCTTCTTTATCCCTGTCTTGGAAGTAGGGTCCGCCATCTGGAAAGTGACGTGGAGATTGTTCTCGTCGAATTCTTTGTCTCCGGTGTAGGTCAATGTCAGGTCTGAAGTCTTGATGGTGACCTTCTTTCCTGAGCGTTTCACCGTAAACTGCGGCACAGGCATCTTCCTGTTCACGATACCGAGAGTCGCCCTGTCCTCGAATTTTCCGTCAGCAGCCCATTCCATACGGATGAGACGGCTTCCGAGTACGGTGAAGCGTGCCTTTCCGGCCACGACTTCCGCCTTTGCATCAGCCTTCGGGTCATCTGCAGACGGCTTGCTGAGCCTGAGTTCTTCAGAACCGAGCAGCCTGCGTGCAAGAAGCGGTTCGTTGGTGGTGATGCAGTCCACGCCGAGACCAATCATCGCCTTCATGTCCTTCTCCTTGTCCACTGTCCAGACATTGACGCTCATGCCTTCATCGTGCGCTTCCTTCACCCATTCAGGGTGCTTGTAGAACACAGAATAATGATAGTCAATGCCGTTTATTCCGTCCTTTTTGAGCACGGACGGGGCAATGTCGCCGTTCAGATACTGGTTCGTGAACTCAGGCGCTTCCGCTGCCAGTTTCTTGCATATGTTCATGCTGAAGGAGATGAACATGACTCTGGACGGGTCGTAGAGGCCGTGCTCCTTCAGCTGCTTCAGAGCAATGTCCACGAGCTTGTCCTCACGCTCTTTGCTGTACTGTGACTTGAATTCGAGCACCAGTACCGTAGTGCTGCATCCTTCAGCCTGCGTCAGGTACTCGTCGAGGGTAGGCATAGTCTCGCCGTTCGCGAGCTTATACTGTTTCAGGAATCCGTAGGTGTTCTTCTGGATGTCCTTTCCCTGGATATGCGCATCGTGATGCACCACGACGACATCGTCAGCAGTAAGATGAACGTCGAATTCACTGCCCCACAGCCCATATTCCTGAGCCGTGCGGAGAGAAGCGACGGAATTCTCCGTATGGGAAGCCTCGTCGCAGTTCCAGAATCCGCGGTGCGCGCCTATCCTGATGCTGCCGGTGCTCTGTGCCAGTGCCGGAGTGGCTAAGGTCAATGCCGTCAATGCGGCAAGTCTTATCAGTTTGTTTCTCATAATTATATTATATTGTGTTTGTCTCAAATCGTATAACTTACAAATATAATAATTTTTCCGCAGTCCTAATTGGAATTGTCGGAGGTTAGGAGTAATTTTGCCACCCCGTTCTGCAGACAATTTGTCAACGGCGGCTATGAATTATTCGGTTTATTATGATACGTGACGACTACGACTCACTGGTTGAGTCCATCTTCAGAAGATTTCCATCAGTCCAGACTTCCACTTTCGGCGATGCCTATAAGCCTGGTCTTGAGCATATTGAGGCTTTCTGTGCACTACTCGGAGAGCCGCAGAAGTCTTTCCGTACCATTCACGTGGCCGGGACCAACGGAAAGGGTTCAGTCGCCAACATGCTTGCCTCGGTCCTCTCGGCTTCAGGATTCAAAACAGGACTCTACACCTCCCCGCACATCCTCGATTTCAGGGAAAGAATGCGGATGGCAGGTCCGGATTCAGTAGCCTCACTCATACCGGAGGAATATGTATATGATTTTCTGACGAAGTGGTCCGACACGTTCGACAGACTGGAATTGTCCTTTTTCGAAATAACTACCGGGTTGGCTTTCAAATGGTTCGCGGATCAGAAGGTGGATTTTGCAGTCATAGAAGTGGGTCTGGGAGGAAGACTCGACAGTACCAATGTAATAACTCCGGAACTCTCCATCGTCACCAGCATTGGTCTGGACCACTGCGACCTGCTTGGCGATACCCTGGAAAAGATCGCGTTCGAGAAGGCGGGGATCTTCAAGCGTGGAGTCCCGGTCGTGATAGGGGAGACTCTTCCGGAAACGGAGCCTGTCTTCCGTTCCCGTTTCGCAGAAGTGAACGGGGAAGACAGTCCGGAACTGGTCTTCGCTGACAAGGCTGTTCCGTCAATGTGGTATATGAAAGATGAGATTCTGAAGTCAATGGACTTGAGGGGCGAATACCAGGAAAAGAATCTCAGGACAGTCCTTGCAGCCGTGGATGTGCTCAGAAATGTGATATCTTCCGCCATGCTGAAAGACAACTCATTGGTAGCCAAGGTGATTGCCGATACTGCACGTAGGATGGACTTCCACGGCAGATGGGAGCGCCTCTTCACCAATCCGGACGTGATATGCGACATCGGGCACAATGCCGCAGCCCTCAAATATAACTTCGCGCAGCTGGAAAGAGCCCTTACCGACGGCACATATACATCATTGATAATGGTCTATGGCGTAATGGCGGACAAGGACTTCGATTCCATAATGCCTTTGTTCCCGGAAAACGCGACCTGGATCTTCACTACTCCGGACACCCGGAGAGCAGAGCCGGCAAGCGAGATATTGGCCAGATATTCAGTGTTCTGCGAAAAGACTGGCCGCAGTGCCTCCCGACTTTATGTCAATGATTCAGTACGTGATGCCGTGGCGATGGCATTGAAAACCGCTTCGGCTTACGGTGGAAATCCGCTAGTCTATATAGGCGGCTCCACATTCGTGGTTTCCGAAGCGGTCAAGTGCTTCAGGCGCGTCCGTTGACGAGTGACATCTAGAGCGTCACGATGAGTTCTTCTCCAGTGTAATCTACTGACTTTCTGCGGATTCCCTCAGCAGAGATGACCTCTACATTGACAGTCTTGGCAGGCGCCATGCCCTTGAACGAGCCTTCGCGGGCCTTGATGGTGAGCGTGGAGGCCTCGTCGTTCCATACCATCGGGTAGCGGCAGTATTCGCCCCGCTCGTATCCGTATGTCAGACCGTCGTCTTCGTACAATGAATATACGGCGTCTTTGCCGGAGAATATCTTCAATGTCAATGTCCTGCCGTCGTCCTGTGCAGTATATTGGATATCAGCGCCTTCAGGCACGATCTGTCCGGCTCTTGCGAAAAGCGGAATCCTGTCATAAGGAGCATCAGCAATGATTTCTCGGCCGCCTTCGAGTGCTGTTCCGCTGTACCAGTCATACCATCTGCCTTCAGGAAGATATACCTTTCTGCTTCTTGCACCGTATTCATAGACAGGGCAGACAAGGAGCGCGTCGCCGAACATGAATTCGTCTCCCGATGACAAGGTTTTCTTGTCATTTGTGAAATCCATCACCAGGGGCCTCATTATGGTATAGTCCTCGAAATGTACGCGGGAATTCATGGCGTAGATGTATGGCATAAGCCTGTAGCGGAGTTTGTCGGCATTGACAATAGCCTGATATGCAGGATGTTCCGCCGGCGCGATGTTCTGAGGCTCGCGCAGAGGCCACTGCCCGTGGGCGCGGTAGAGAGGGCAGAAGATGCCCCATTCGTGCCACCTTGCCTGAAGTTCCCTCCATTCGGTGAGGTCCTTGTTCTCGATGCCGGTCTTGTCGTATTCCTGCTGGGCTGCCATATACCTGTTCTCGACACTGAATCCTCCGATGTCCTGGGTCCAGAACGGAATGCCGCTGATGGAAAAGTTCAGTCCGGCGCTGATCTGTGCCTTCATGTCTTCCCATCTGGTTCCGATGTCGCCGCTCCATGATGCTGTGGAATATCTCTGAAGCCCTGCAAATCCGTTTCTGGTGAGCAGGAACACTCTCTGGTCAGGCGCTTCGGAGCGCTGTCCCTCGTAGATGGCCTGGGCGTTCATAAGTGCATAGGCATTGAAATACTCAGTCGAGGTGCCTAGCGCGGTCGGTCCGCACAATGCCTTGCGATAGTCCATGTCGGTGCAGTCGTGGATGTTCGGCTCGCTCGCATCCATCCACCAGGCGTCTATTCCAAGTCCGAACAGGTGCTCTTTCATCTGTTTCCAGAACAGTTTTCTGGCGCCTTCCGCGTAGGCATCGTAAAATGACTGCTGATATCCGAGCCAGTCTTCCACGCTGTCAGTTATCGCGCGGCGGTAAATCCATCCGTGTTCGTCAAGCTCCTTGAAATGCTCCGTGTTGGCATAGAATTTCGGCCATACGGAAATCATTAAACGTCCACCCATGGCGTGGAGCGAATCCAGCATCCCTTTCGGATCCGGATATCTGCTGCGGTCGAACTCGTGGCTGCCCCACTGGTCGTCCTCCCAATACCTCCAGTCCTGCACGATGTTGTCCACTGGAATACCTTTCTCCCTCATTTCTGCCAATGTCCCGAGGATATCCTCCTGCGAAGCATAGCGCTCACGGCTCTGCCAGTAGCCCATTGCCCATTTCGGCATTATCTGGGCCTTTCCGGTGATGGTGCGGTAGCCGCTGATTACTTCGTCAATGCTGTCCCCGGCAATGACATAATAGTCGATCTGTCTCTGCATCTCGCCCCACCAGTTCATCCTCTGCTGCACGTCCTCAGGAACAGGGCTCAGCACCCTCAGTCCGCAGTAGGATACATCTCCGTCAGGCTTCCATTCTATTCTGAGAGGTATGCGTTTTCTCGCTTCAAGTCTTGTCTCGAATTTCCTTCCGTTAGGGTTCCAAGCGGTGCGCCATATCTCTGGAGTCATCGGCTTTCCGTCGATAAAGACCCTGGTATAGCCGGCGTAATATATATAAAAATGGTAAAGTCCTGTTTCTGAAGGCTCTATCTCGCCCTCGAACACTACAGAAGAGCCGTTGAACCTGAAATCAGGAGCATTGCGGACCTTCCCGCAGTCCGGAGTCTCCAGGAATTCCTGGGCCAATGCGGTTTCTCTTCTTGTCAATGTGCTGCCGTCGGCTGCCGTGTAGGTTCCGGTAATCGCGCCTTCCTCTCCGTTCTTGTCGTAGAGTCTGAACACATTGCCGATCTGCTCATAGTCTCTCGGGTCGCCCCAGCGGCAGAAGCTGTTGCTGTCCCAGAGCAGTCCGTACTTTTTGGATGAAACAATGAAAGGAATGGAAATCTTGGTGTTGTACTGGTACAGTTCCTCGTTCTTGCCCTTGTAGTTCCAGTCGTCTGCCTGATGCTGTCCGAGACCGTAGAATGCCTCGTCTTCAGGAGAGTCGAAACTCTGGCTGACGGTCCATGCCTTGTCGCCGTTTACCGTAATGGGAGTGAACGAGCGGCAATGTTCTGCAGTCAGTTCTGTCCCGTCAGGCCGGAAGAACGAAACCCGGCCGTCCGAGTTGTCCACAACTGCGGTTATTCCAGGAGCCTTGACTGTAGTTGCAGAATCGTCTTTTGTTACATTGATCCTGATTTTTCTCTGCGGCTTCAGTGCCATCAGGGATTTTCCGTCGATGAAATCGGCGCCTTCAGGTAGGGATGTGACGCGCAGGATATTGTCAGAATAGGCTTCTACTCTGGTCTTTCCTCCCTCGTAGGAGATTGTCACTGAATTGGTTGAACATGCTGTCAATGTGAGCGCGGCGGCTGCGGCGATGGCAGGAATGAGTCTCATGCTGAATGTGGTTTTATGAAGTTCCGCCTGCAAAATTATATCATTCGCATGATTGCCCGCCACAAACAGGCATCATTGACAAAAATCTGTCAAAAAAGTATCAAAAAAAGCTGATATTCCGCTGACGGCTGCTGTAGCCCGTGACTTCAGGAGCCTTACCCTGATGCCGTCGGTCTCCACATTCTCAAATCTCAGAATCCTTTTGTGGCCGATATTGGTGCTTGTGGCGATTTCTGTCCACTCTCCGTCTATCATTGCGTCCACGGCGAATTTTTCCACCCTCTCACCGACGGTTCTGATGGCCTCGCTCAGGGCGATTCTGTTTATTGTACGTCTTTCCGGCAGTTTCACCACGATGCTGTCACTCTCATCGAGAGGTATGAAAGTGTCTATATTATTGTCCAACAGTTCTTTGTCTGCTTCGGCTCCCTTCAGCAGGTCGTTCCCGTAGGTCTCCCTGATTCTTCTTCCGGTTTCTCTGAGAACCTCCACGTCTTTAGCTGCGAAACGTCCGTTCTTGTCCGGCGGGATGTTCAGAAGGAATATGGCGTTGCCTCCGGTGCTGCGCTCGTACATGTCGAAAACGTCATCTGCGCTGCGGGTCATCTGGTGCGTGTCGTCCCTGTAGAACCAGCCATCGCGTATGGATGTGTTCACTTCTGTCGGCTGGTAGTGGAGCCACCTGCCTTTAATGAGTTCGTCTCTTCCGCCCAAGTCATTGGCCATCAAATCGTTGAAATGCGAAAGCGTGTCCGGGTTCTCCATATATGGAATCACGTTCCACTCCGTGGCTCTGGTGCGTCCCTGCTCATTGCCGCACCATCTGATATCTTCGCGTCCGAAGATGGTGGCATGCGGGGCCAGGGTGCGTATGAGTCCTTTCCATGCCTTATAATTATAGGTCTGTCCGCCCTTGCGTTTCGGGTGGGCGCCGTCCAGCCACACTTCAGAAATCGGCCCGTATTCGGTAAGGAGCTCGAAAAGCTGGTTCAGATAGTATTCGTTGTAGTCATCCACATTGAAAGTGAACCTTGTCTTGTTCGCGAACGGTCTGCCGGCCACCTCACGCGGAATAGTCCGCAGCGAAGGCTTGCTCAGGTTGCCGTACAGCCCGTCAGGACTCTCTATCTGGTACAGGTCGGCAGGTGAAAGATATATTCCGAGCTTGAGACCATATTTCCTGCAGGAAAGTGACAGGTCCTTGAGCACATCGCCTTCTCCATTGCGGAAATCGCTGGACATTATTCCGTGTCTGGTATATCTGCTCTGCCACATCACGAATCCGTCATGATGTTTGGCAGTGAAAATCACCATCTTCATACCGGCATCCTTCATGGCGCTGCACCATTGGTCCGTATCGAGTTCTTTCAGCGCGAACATCTCCGGGGTCTCCATGCCGCTGCCCCACTCCTTTCCGGTAAACGTGTTAGGCCCGAAATGCACGAATGCAATGAATTCATCTTCAAGTGCTTGGAACTGGTTTTCGGAAGGGATGACATTGGCCGCCTTCCGGATTATCTCCTCTTCGCTGTCGCCCTCGACGCATACGGTATTGCAGTATTTCTGTTCCGAGGTCAATGCTGAGGCTCCGTTGTCCTCTTTGCCGTTTTTTGCCGCGAATATGAAGGCTGCCCCTATGATGATAACCGTCGCAACCGATGTCAATGTCAATGTTTTCTTGCTCATAAGTACCTGGTTCTGTATTATTTCCGCAAAGTTAGCAACCATAAGTCAACCGTCAAAAATTACTTGGAAATCTTGGCAGCTTCCCGTCAATGTCAAGATTGTAGCATTTTATGATAAAATAGTACTTGTTTGACGGTCTATGCGTGAGTAATTTTGCAACGTTGTAACACGGCTTAAAAAGCGTTTAAAAAACGTTAAGGAAAACAGCCGATTAGTTAAGATTGAACAATAACCAATATATGTTAAATCACACACAGTATGAAAGGTAAACTATTTTCGTGCCTGATATTGATGTTCCTAAGCATCAGTATGATGGCTCAGAAAGTGCCCGTATCAGGTACCGTGAGCGATCAGACCGGTCCGGTTATCGGCGCCAGTGTTATCGAAAAAGGTACCACCAACGGCACTATGACTGATAATGACGGTCACTTTACCCTTACGGTAAACAAGGGTGCGGTGATCGAAATATCATCGATCGGCTATAAGACTCAGGAGATTACAGTCGGAGCTCAGACGAACTTCACAGTGACATTGTCAGAGGACAACGAATTCCTCGATGAAGTTGTGGTAGTAGGTTACGGCTCAATGAAGAAGAGCGACCTCGCCGGAGCTTCTGTCTCAATGAAAGAGTCCGACCTGAAGGGCTCCATCATTTCGTCTCTTGACCAGAGCCTTCAGGGAAGAGCAGCAGGTGTCACGGCTGTCACAACCTCAGGAGCTCCTGGTTCTTCATCTTCTATCCGTGTCCGCGGTCAGGCGACTATCAATGCCAATGCGGAACCTCTCTACGTCATTGACGGTGTCATCGTCCAGGGCGGCGGAAACACCGGTGCGGATTTCGGTCTCGGAGATGCTCTCGGAAACGGAAAAGTTTCCACGATTTCACCGCTTTCCACCATCAACCCTGCCGATATCGTCAGCATGGAAATCCTCAAGGATGCCTCTGCCACAGCGATTTACGGTGCTCTGGGAGCGAACGGCGTAGTCCTCATCACCACCAAGCACGGCAAGTCAGGTGAGGCCAAGTTTTCATATGACGGTATGGTGGCAATGTCCCGTCAGGCTGTCAGACTCAATATGATGAACCTGCGCGAATACGCACAGTATTATAATGAGATGATAGAGGAAGGTGACATCTATGAGACCAACTCTTACTATGCCACACCTTCTCTCCTCGGAAAAGGTACCAATTGGCAGGACGAGATCTTCCGCACAGCCTGGCAGCATCAGCACCAGTTGAGCGCCCAGGGCGGCTCTGACAAGGTGCAGTACTATGTTTCAGGTTCCTATATGGACCAGCAGGGTACCATCATCGGTTCCAACTTCAACCGTTTCTCTGTCAGGACCAATCTTGATGCTCAGCTCAAGAAATGGCTCAAACTCGGAGTGAACGCCACCTATGCCATTACCAATGACAACCTGAAGCTCGCTGACTCCAACCAGGGTCTCATCTACTACTCCCTCACTACCATTCCGGACATCCCGGTCTATGACGTGAACGGAAACTACTCTTCCACTATCCGTGAGGGCTACACTTCACCGAACCCTGTCGCACTTGCGATGATGGATGAAATTCTCCTCAAGAGAAAGAAACTCAACGGAAACATCTACGCCGAACTTACTCCTATAAAACATATAACATGGAGAACAGAGCTCGGTTTCGATATGGGAGAATCCGATGCCAACAGATACAAGCCGATGATCGACCTCGGCGGCTGGGTACGCAGCCAGAACTCCATCAGCTATCAGAAGAACAGCAACTATTTCTGGCAGCTCAAGAACTATCTTACCTATGCCAACCAGTGGGGCAAGCATTCCGTTACGGCGATGGTCGGTCAGGAGTGCTGGGAATCTAAGTGGAACTACCTGAGCGGCAGCAACACCGACCTTCCTTCAGACGAGGTTCACAATGTGGCTCTCGCTACCGGAACTCCTTCGATCTCTTCAGGATTCGGTTCATCCGCCATGGCATCTTTCTTCACCCGTGAAACTTACAACTACGGTGACAGATACCTCGGAACCTATACCTACCGTTATGACGGTTCATCCAACTTCGGACCTAAGAACCGCTGGGCGGGCTTCCATTCAGTGGCATTGGCCTGGAGATTCTCCAACGAGAAATTCTTCGAGCCTGTGAAGAAAGTCATTGACAACGGCAAGCTCCGTCTCGGCTGGGGACAGACAGGTAACTCCAGCATCGGTTCTTACGCTTGGGGCGCGGCCATTACCCGTATGCCTTCCGCACTCGGTATGGGCTTCCGTCCGTCCAACATCCCTAACACTTCCATCAGATGGGAGAGCCAGGAGCAGTACAATGTCGGACTCGACCTCGGTTTCTTCAACGGAAGGTTGAATCTCACGGTAGATGCCTATTACAAGAGATCTGATGATATGCTTATGTCAATGCAGCTCCCGTCTTATATGGGAACCCAGGGCAACGGCTCATCCAAGCTCCAGGCTCCTAAGGGCAACTACGGAAGCATCGAGAACAAGGGTCTTGAAATCACATTGGATGCCCATCCGGTACAGCTCAAGAACTTCAGCTGGGACAGCAACTTCCAGATTTCCTTCAACAAGAACAAACTCCTCAGCCTTTCCGATACAGAAAATGCTACACTCGTAGGTTACGGCCAGTGGGGTGATGTGGTCTGCGTTTCCGAAATCGGCAAACCTCTCTACAACTTCTACGGCTACAAGGTCGAGGGTGTATATAAGGACCTGGATGATATCCAGAACTCTGCGAAACCTGCAAAATATCCGTCTGACGGTGTGTTCAGCCGCGGAAATACAGTGTGGGTAGGAGACATCAAATACAAGGATGTGGATGAAAACGGTATCATCGACGAGCGCGACCGTACAGATCTCGGTTCTCCGCTTCCTAAGTTCACCTTCGGATGGACCAACACCTTCAGATACAGGAACCTCGACCTGAGCATCTTCCTCAACGGTTCTTACGGCAACAAGGTGATGAACTACAACTCATTGACATTGACCCACATGAACAGCACCTGGACAAACCAGTTGCAGAGCGTGGTCTCCAAGAGAGCGAGACTCGAGCCGATCGACCCGACCATCGTATATGCTGACGGAAGCAAGTGGTTCGACCATATCGACAATGTGAGAGTGAAGAACCCGGGAACAAAGATTCCTCATACTTCCATCAATGACCCTAACGACAACGACCGCATCAGCGACCGCTATGTCGAGGACGGCTCATTCCTCAGAATCAAGAACATCACTCTCGGATACACCTTCCCGAAGGCTCTTCTGAACAAGGCGAAAATTGAGAATCTCCGTGTTTATGTAAACATCCAGAATCTCTACACCTTCACCAAGTACACCGGCTATGACCCTGAGGTCGGCGCAAGTACACAGGATTCTTCTGGTCTTACTTATGGTCTGGACAACGGCCGCTATCCGTCTCCGGCTATGTACTCATTCGGTTTGAACATTACATTCTAAGACATCGGATATGAAACGCAATATAATTTTGAAAGGCTTGTCGGTGGCAGCGGCTGTGATGGCATTCACCTCCTGCGAGGATTTCCTCAACCGCCCTGCGGAAGACAGCTACAACGTAGATAATTTCTACAAGAATGACGCTCAGTGCGAACAGGGTGTCAACTACATGTACAACTCCCCGTGGTATGATTTCCAGAGAGGATTCATCAAGGTCGGAGAAGTCATGTCGGGAAATATGTACTGGGGCTCAAGTCCGTATCTTGATTTCACCACCAACGGTACTGACGAGGACCTCGTGAACATGTCCTACTCTCTCTGGGCAGTAAACGGCCATGCCAACACTATCATCAACAATATCCTCAACTCCGAAGGCCCGTCACAGGCCTGCAAGAACAAATGCATCGGAGAGGCTCTCACATGGAAAGCGTTCGCATATTTCTTCATGGTGCGTACTTTCGGTGAAGTTCCTATCATTCACGACAATACGGCACTGATTGCTTCAGGAAACGTGAACAAGGTGCAGAAAGTCCAGCGTGCAGACATTTATGAATACATAATCATGACTCTCGAGAAGGCCCTCGAACTTCTCCCCAAGAAGACCGGCGGATTTGCCGACTATGAGAGAATCGACTACTATGCTGCTGAGGCGCTTCTCGCAAAGGTGTATCTCACCCGTGCAGGTGTAAGCGGCACTCTCAGTGCTGACGACCTCAAGAAAGCAGCTGATTATGCAAAGGATGTCATTGACAACTCAGGAAGGACATTGACCCCGAACTATGAGGATGTGTTCCGTCTGAAGGGCTTCAACCAGACAGGTGAGTGTCTGATTTCATGGCTCTGGAAATGTGGCCGCGATCCGTGGACACAGCAGAACACTCTTCAGAGTGACCTTGCTATGACCGGCTTCGACGAGAATGGTGACTGCTGGGGCGGTTACGGCGGTCCTTCAGTGGACCTTCAGGCTGCATTCGGCTGCACCGCTACTGACAATCCTGCAGTCCGCGACAACTCTGACATCCGTCGTCATGCTACGATGATGCTTCCTGGTGATGTATATAGCTATTTCTGGGCAGACAAGACCTACTCCGGAAGTAAGAAAGGTTTCGACTACCTCCGTTTCATCTATGACAAGGACGGATACGGCAAAGGCGGACCGGGCGGAGAACTCCAGTGCAATACCGGCGCCAACAACGTGAAGAATCTGTACGGAAACAATCAGGACCATGTCTCTGCATTGGGCATCACTCCGATGAATATGGCCAACCAGCTTCCTACTCACATTCTCCGTCTTTCAGATATATATATCATTTATGCTGAGGCTGTTGTGAATACTGACAATGCCGCTGCAAAGGAGTATGTGAACAAAGTACGTGAGCGTGCCGGCGCGAAGGCTCTGGATAACGTGACATGGAATGACATATGGAAAGAGCGCCGTCTCGAACTCGCTGGTGAAGGCGACCGCTGGTATGACTATGTACGTCGTTCCTACTATGATGTAGATGCCTGCATCGCAGAGCTCAAGGCCCAGAAGAGGTCTTGTTGGGATGGCCTCAATAAAGTATGGCAGACTTGGATAGGAGAGAAGTTCGACTATTCAGGCGAATGGGACGCAAGCAAGGTCACCTATAATCCAAAAGATGACAATCCTAACGTCACTGCCTCAAGCTTCACCCTGCCGATGCCTACCGAGGATATCATCTTCAACGGCAACATGGCATCCGGAGCTGAAGCGGTACACGTGGATGTCCGTTCCGAATATCACTATAACTTTTAGTCAATACGGATATGAAAACTATAAAATTACTCAATATCATAGCGGTTTCCGCTGCTGCGGCCACGATGTTCCTTTCGTGCGACAGCATCGACTATCCTGACCGTTACAAGGTTGCGGACGGAAATCCTACCGTGTATTCCGTAAGGTATGCGGACAGGGACCTGACCATCACAGGAGCCTTTATGGATGAAGTCGTATGTCTGCTCGGAGACAATCTGCGCAGTATCAAGGAACTCTGGTTCAATGACCAGCAGGCGATCCTTAACACAAGTTACATTACGGACCACACTCTTATAGTGGCCGTGCCTAAAGTGCTGCCTGTCAAGCAGACAGACAAGATATACATGGTGAACAATGCAAAGGACACCACGACCTTCGACTTCAAGGTGCTGCCACCGGTTCCTGTAATAAACTCAATGTCATTCGAATACGCAAAACCGGGCGAGACGGTGACTGTCAAGGGAAATTACTTCTACGAGCCTATGACTGTGGAATTCACCGGTGCTGAGGCGACCAAGATTTCCAACCTCACATTCAGTTCATTCGATGTGGTCATTCCGGAGGGTGCGCTTCCTGGAAAAATCAAGGTGACCACGGAATCCGGAACAGGCCAGTCCTCATTCATGTATCAGGATGACAGAGGAATGCTCTTCACATTCGATGACGCGAGAGGAAATCACGGATGGCATAACCAGACCATACAGTCAGACGCCAACTCGTTCAGCGGCAACTATCTCCAGCTCTATAAGGATGGCGTGGTGCTCAAGGCTGACGGAACCGACTGGGCTGATGACGGTTACCATTTCGAATACTGGCCAGGCAACTGGAATACGCCTGAGACCTTCGACGATCCGGACGGAATCGACCTTACCAAGGTTGTGGACTTCAAGGACTTCTCCAATATGACCATCAAGTTCGAATTGAGAATTCCTTCTGAACATCCGTGGAAAGGCTGTCCTATGCAGGTTATCTTTGCTGGCAAATCCCAGATTACGATGCAGACGGCAAACAACACATATTTCCACGATGACAAGCTTTCACTTCCGAGGGCGCTTTACATGCCGTGGAAAGAAACCGGCTCATTCGATACCGGCGGAAAATGGATTACAGTATCTTTGCCGATTGCAACTGAATTCGTATGGTACTGGACAGGTGACAAGGCTACGGGAACACTCACTCCTGAATCATTCTCAGGAATGGAACTCTTCCTTGCGGCAGGCGCTGCCGGAGGTTCACCAAGTACTCCGATGATCCAGATTGACAATATCAGGGCCGTCCCTAACAAATAATTGGAGGAAAACATATTATGAAAAACATATTTAGACTCTCAATCCTGTTTGCAGCATTGGTCTGCTCTGCAGTAGCCTGCTCAAATGAGGAACTTGATACAGCCCAGTACTCCGGCAAGCAGGTAAGGCTCGTTTCCTACGGTCCTAATCCTGTGATGCGCGGCGGTGCATTGACCTTCATCGGCAGCAATCTCGACAAGATCGTCGAGGTTGATGTGCCGGGAGTGGAGCCGCTTACTCAGATCGAAGTGGTTTCATCCGGAAAGCAGAGCGAAATCCGTGTGGTGCTTCCTGCAGAAGGTCCGGAAGTGGGAAAAATCACTCTCAAATCCTCTGACGGAAAGGTGTTTACTACAGCGACAGAACTCGAATACACGGAACCTATCGTGCTGGACAAGTTCACTACAGCCAAGACTCCTGCCATGCCTGGTGACGAGGTGAAACTCCAGGGTGACTATATGAATCTTGTAATGAGCGTTACATTCGAGGGCGGCGCTGTGGCTCAGGTGAAGCATATCGACAGGCACAATGCATCTGTCATCATTCCGTCCTCTGCAATTACCGGAAAAATCGTTCTTTCAGATGAAGGTGAAATTGCAAATCTCATCTATTCTGAGAACGAAATTCAGATAGGTGATCCTACAGTGTCCTCAGTTAAGGCTTCTGCTTGGAAGCCTAATAATGAGGCTACTATTTCAGGTGCTTATCTCGATATGATTAAGGAGGTGCAGCTCGAAGGTTTTATCACCATTGAATCTGAGGGCCTTGTGGTCTCCAAAGATGGCAAGACATTGACTTTCACTATTCCTCATGAAATGCGGTCGGGAGATATCAAAGCCGTGAGCTATGCCGGAAAGACCTTCAAGGCCGGAACTGTAGAGCTACTGGCCTCAAGGCAGCTCCGTTACCAGTAAAGGCAGGGGCGGCTCTGGAAGTCTCAGGAAAAGATTTAGATGTGGTGAGTTTTGTGGAGTTCCCTTCAGCCGGTGTGGTCAATGCATTTGAGTTCAAGGATGGGAAAATCTCAGTTACAGTTCCTGCTGCAGCAACTGAAGGCAATGTCAAACTCAAGATGGCCAACGGAGACGAGGCGGAAGTCGCTTTCACTCTCGTAAAACCTGTCGTTACGAAGGTTACTCCTACAGAACTCATGGCCGGTGAGGCTATCGTTGTGGAAGGTACTGACCTGGACCTGATCAGCAGCGCCACCCTCGGAGGAAAGGCGGTTGAAATTGCAGATGGCAAGGCCAATGAAGACGGAACTCGACTTGTCCTCACTACCACAGCCTCATCCGTATCCGGAAAAATAGTCCTCACCCAGTTCAATGGCGAGACAGTGACACCGGATGCTGACATCAAACTTACTTACGATTCTTTTATAGTCGTGAACGAGTTGCCGTCTGCCGAGCATATAGGGGCAACAGTGACACTCAAGGGTGAAAACTTCATGATGATTGAGAACATATTCATCGGTGAGGCCAAAGTTGTGACCTATACGGCCCGTTCGGACAAGGAAATCTCATTCATAATGCCGTATAACACTATCGGTACCTACGATATCGTGTTCAATCTTCTTAACGGTGACACCGAGACCTGCCCTTCAAGAATTGGCGTTCTCCTCGAACAGAAATTCATCACGGCTTGGGAAGGCAGTTGCCCTATCACATGGAATGACGGCGGCAGAGTGCTTGTCCCGGCAGCCAACTTCCTCGATGTCAAGGCGGGCTCCAAGATGAGACTCTATTACACTTACAACGGACCGACCTGGTGTCAGGCTCAGCTCAATTACGGTGACTGGTCCGGAGTCGTGTTCCCGGAAATCGGAAAGAATGTGCTTGTCCCTCAGGATATTTTCGGCTGGGATGACAAAGGTGAAGTCAACAGATGTACGGAGGTTACATTGACCCAGGAAATTCTGGACAATATCCAGGCGAAGAAGGGTGATGCGGAAGATAAGCAGAACCTCGGTTTCATTGTCCAGGGTTCAGACATCACGTTCACCAAGATAGAAATCGTCCAGGAAATCCCTCAGGAGAAGACCATCTGGAAAGGATCGTTCGCAGCAGGCAACTGGAGCGGAAACCAGGACCTCGCTTGGGGAGGCTTCGACTGGTCCACAGTCAAGGCCGGCCAGAAACTGATTTTCACATTGACCCAGGATACGGCCCAGACATATTGGCAGTTCTCGCTGCGTCATGGTGACGGCTGGGGCGAACTTCCTGAAAAGGTGTTTGAGGAAATGACTGCAGGTCAGACACGTGTGGAAGTCGTGATGACACAGACGAATCTGGATGACCTCATCGCAAAAGGAGGTATGGTTATTACAGGATGTAATTTTACATTGACAGAAGTAGCTGTACTCTAAACTTATTCCGGCAGCGGCTGACCCTGCTGCCGGGATCCAATCAAAACTATGAATATGCGGATATATAATTTGTTGATGGTCGCGGCTGTGTCGTTTGCCGTGTGCGCATGCGGGGAGAAGAGTTCAGGTGAACCGGACAGTCCTGCAGCAGAAGCTCCGTCATTGGTCAGTGTGGTTCCGGCGGACGGAAGTGAGGTCTCAGGAGAGACATTGGAAGTGAAATTCACTTTCGACCAGAACGTGAAACTGCCTGATGCGCGGAAAGTAAGCATTGATAATGAGGCGACAGTGTCGAGTGCGCTCGCTTACAATAAGGATGTCACCGTGAAGCTCTCCGGGCTCCGTAAGGGTGTCTCATATACGCTTTCAGTGGCGGACGGAGCCATCTCCGGATTCAAGAGCAATCCTGTCGGGGCATTGTCCTACAGGTTCTCGGTGAAGGCGGACGAGTCCGACTATGACAGGAATCCGTCACAGTCTCTCACTGACGCATCGGCCACTACAAATGCCAAGAAACTCTATGTATACCTGCTTCAGAACTATGGAAAGAAGACATTGAGCGGTGCTATGGGCGGAACGGCTTGGGAAACTACCTATGCCGATATGCTGGAAAGCGTTTCAGGCCAATATCCTGCCATCGTCGGATTCGACTATCTGTTCCTTAACTGGCCGGCAAAAGCATGGAGCGGCTGTCCGGATTACGGAGACATCACTCCTGTAAAGAATGCCTGGGAAGCGGGAAATATCATCCAGGTGGGATGGCATTGGTCAGTACCGTCGAAAGAAGGCGAGACCGACATCAACAAGTATGCGTTCTATTCGTCCGGAACCACATTTGACATCAATGAGGCTCTTAAAGAAGGGACTTGGCAGAGGAAGGTGATTGACAGTCAGATACGTAAGATAGCCGAGTATCTGAAGCTTCTTCAGGATGCCGGTATCCCTGTGATCTTCAGACCTTTGCATGAGGCGGCCGGGGATTATTCATGGGGCTCGTGGTTCTGGTGGGGCGATGGCGGAGCGGAGCCTTGCACAAGACTCTGGAAGTATCTGCGCGACCAGCTTCAGGGCACTTATGGCCTGCACAACTTGATATGGGTCTGGACTGTCCAGACCAATGAACAGGGCAAACTCTGTACTGATCTGGAGAAAGCCCGTGCCTGGTATCCGGGTGACGATTATGTGGACATCGTGGGCGCTGACCTTTATGTGGCGAAAGGTACTTCCCAGTCAGCTGCATTCAAGTTCGTGAACAACAGCGTGAAAGGAAAGAAGATGGTGGTGCTCAGCGAGTTCGGAAATCTTCTCGATACTGACAAATTCTTCGCGGAGGATGCCCCTTGGGGATATTTCATGAACTGGTGCAACTACGAGGACGGCAAGCCGGTACTGTACTGCAAAAACAGTGACGGGTCATATTCTTGGAACAATACGGCCTCCGATTGGAAAAACGCATTGGCAAATACTAAAGTGATCAATAGAAAAGACGTGAAATTCTGATATGAAAACATTGAAACATAAGATTTTGGCGACGGCGATGATGCTTATGGCCGTCTCTGCATGCAGCAAGGAAAGCAGCGGAGGCTCTGTGACCGGACCTGTCCTGTCAGCCTCGCCTCTTGAACTCGTGTTCGAAAGCGCGGCTTCCAGTCAGGAGGTCAATGTCACGGCACCTTCCAAACCGAACTTCGTCTCCAGCGCGTCCGACTGGTGCACCGTGACCGCCGGAGCATTTGCGCAGAAAAGTGTAATCAAGGTCAATGTGACTGAAAACCAGTCCGCAGAGGAGCGGAAAGCATCCGTGTCCATCGTATGCGGCGACGAAAGAGTCAGACTCTCCGTTACCCAGAAGGGCAGGAAAGTGACACCCGAACAGCCTGAGGCCTTCCTTGCGGAGATAGTACCGGGAACAAACAATGCCTGGACAGTAGCGAAGAAACTCGGACTCGGATGGAACCTCGGCAACCAGCTCGACGCTCAGAACAATGGCGTCGCAAGCGAAACTGCCTGGGGCAATGCAAAGGCTACCCAAGCTACATTTGACGGCCTGAAAGCGAAAGGAATCACAGCTGTACGTATCCCTGTCACGTGGCTGGGACATATCGGTGCGGCGCCTGAATACAAGATAGACGAGGCGTGGATGAACCGCGTGGCTGAGGTCGTAGGCTATGCCGAGAAGGCAGGTCTGATGGCGATTGTCAATATCCACCACGACGGGGCTGACAGCAAATACTGGCTGAGTGTCAAGAGGGCTGCTTCTTCATCCGCTGAATATCAGGCGATTACCACAGAATTCAAGGCCGTGTGGAAGCAGATTGCCGAGAAATTCGCGGACAAGGGCGACTTCCTCATCTTCGAGCCTTTCAATGAACTCCATGACGGAGGCTGGGGCTGGGGAGACAACATGACCGACGGAGGCGCACAGTATCGCGTCGTGAACCAGTGGGCCCAGGAGTTTGTCAATGTAGTGCGCGAGACAGGCGGAAACAATGCTTCAAGGTATCTCGGCATACCCGGCTACTGTACGAATCCGGACCTGACCATCGAGAATCTGGTCCTGCCTCAGGACTCCGCAGAAGGCAAACTGCTGGTTGCAGTGCATTGTTATGATCCGCATGATTATACTCTCGAAGCCAAATATGACGAATGGGGACATACCGCAGTGAACAAACCCGCTCCGTCAGATGAAAAGCCGGTAGTGGAAGTGATGGCGAAACTCAAGACCAAATACATTGACAACGGTATTCCTGTCTATTTCGGCGAATGCGGGTGCGTGAACCGCCCTACTTCCCGTCAGACGTCATTTCAGAAATACTACCTCGAGTTTTTCTTCAGGGCCTGCAGGAATTACGGCATTGCTCCGTTCCTCTGGGACAACGGCGCAATGGATACCGGACGCGAAACCAGCGGATTCATAAACCACTCCACAGGAGAATATATCGCGAACGGCGCGCAAATCATCCCTGCACTGAAAAATGCAATGTTCAATACGGAGAAGTCCTATACGCTCAAGTCAGTGTATGACAATGCTCCACGCTAATACATTCAGACAATGAAACTTATAAAGACAACTGCTCTCGTTATGGCTGCATTGACGGCAATTACCGGATGTACCTGCAAGTCAGGATCACTCGACAAGAACGCTACATCGTTGCTGAACTCGCTCAGGTCGGCGGCGGAATCAGGCAAGTTCTATTACGCTCATCAGGATGCCCTTGTCTATGGCCACGACTGGAAAGTGGAGGACGTGGAGAATGACTCTCTGGACAGGTCAGATGTCCGCATGGTCTGCGGCGCTCATCCATCTGTGGCAGGATTTGATCTCGGCGGCATTGAACTCGGAAACAAGGCCAATCTGGACGGTGTAGATTTCTCACTTATGAGCCGAGCTGCTGTCACTCACGTAAAAAGAGGCGGAATCGTGACATTCTCATGGCATGCCCGCAATCCTCTTACCGGCGGCGACGCCTGGGACATAAGCAGCGACAAGGCTGTGGAGTCGGTGCTTGAAGGTGGAGCAAATCACGAAATGTTCATGCAGTGGCTTTCACGTGTCGCAGACTTTTTCGGTACCATGAAAGATGCTGACGGCAACCTTATTCCATTGATTTTCAGGCCTTGGCACGAGAATATCGGAAGCTGGTTCTGGTGGGGCGGCAACCTGTGCACAAGCGGGCAGTACAAAACGCTCTTTGCATTGACAAGAAACTATATTGAAAAGGAACGCGGTCTGAGGAACATCCTGTGGGCGTATTCTCCGAACTCGGAAATCGACAGCACCCAGTATTTCAGCCGCTATCCGGGCGACGACATGGTGGATATTCTCGGTGTGGACCATTACGAATATGTGGACAGAAGCGATGAGAGCATGACTGAAGACCAGTGCATCGAGGCCGCAAACAGGCACTATAAGGAAAGACTCGCTTATGATCTGGATTATATGGCCGGTTATGCAAAGGAGCACGGAAAGGTGATTGCAGTGTCCGAGACCGGTTTCGAGGGTATTCCTTATCCTCGCTGGTGGACTGACGTGCTGCTGGATGCCATAGGTGACGCGCCGGTGGCTTATGTGCTGACCTGGCGCAATGCCTGGGACAAGCAGGAACATTATTTCGCGGCTCATCCGTCATCTGCGGATGCCGACAATTTCCGCGAGTTCTACGCGAATGACAAGACGATATTTCTGAAATAGCAAACTAAATAATTAAAGTTATGAATTTCAATGAGAGATTGGAACAGCTTCAGGCTGATTATGAAAATCTGATTTCTAAAAAGAATGAGCCGGTTTATGTGAACGGCGTTTATGAAAGATACAAGAATCCCATTCTCACGGGCGCGCATGCTCCTGTGTTCTGGAAATATGACCTGGACCCTGTCACGAATCCGTATCTGGAGGAAAGATTCGGCATCCACGCCGCCTTCAATTCCGGAGCCATCAAATGGAACGGGAAATATGTACTGGCTGTGAGAGTGGAAGGAGCAGACAGAAAATCGTTCTTCGCCATCGCGGAGAGCCCCAACGGAATCGACAATTTCCGCTTCTGGGACTATCCTGTGACAATGCCGGAGTACGGAGAGCCTGCTGTCAATGTCTATGACATGAGGCTGACCGCCCACGAGGACGGATGGATTTACGGAGTCTTCTGCGTGGAGCGTAAAGACCCTGACGCACCGGAGGGTGACCTGTCTTCTGCAGTGGCGTGCGCAGGTATCGCCAGAACCAAGGACCTTGTGAACTGGGAACGTCTTCCGGACCTCAAATCCAAGTCCCAGCAGCGCAATGTGGTTCTGCATCCTGAGTTCGTAAACGGCAAATATGCACTGTACACACGTCCTCAGGACGGATTCATCGATGCCGGAAAAGGCGGCGGCATCGGCTGGGCGCTTATAGACGACATTACCAATGCGGAGGTAAAAGAGGAGAAAATCATCAATTTCCGTCATTACCATACCATCAAGGAACTCAAGAACGGTGAAGGTCCTGCTCCGATCAAGACCAAGTACGGCTGGCTTCACCTTGCTCATGGCGTGCGTGGCTGCGCATCAGGCCTCAGATATGTGCTCTACATGTATATGACCGCATTGGATGACCCGTCAAGAGTGATAGCTGAGCCGGCAGGCTTCCTCATGGTTCCTGAAGGAGAGGAATATGTGGGCGATGTGATGAACGTTCTGTTCTCCAACGGTTGGATAGCAGACGAGGACGGCAAGGTGTTCATCTACTATGCTTCCTGCGATACCAGGATGCACGTGGCTACAAGCACTGTGGACAGACTGGTGGACTACTGCATGCACACAGAGCCGGACGGCTTCAGGACAGGTGAATCTGTGGAGAGACTTAAGGCATTGATCCATAAAAACTTGACAAAATAATTATCGGATGACCGGGGTGGCGACGCCCCGGAAAACCTTTTCGCTGATGAAACAGTACGGACACTTCGACGACGCTTCCCTGGAGTTTGTCATAACAGATCCGGCCACTCCCTGGCCGTGGATAAATTATCTTGGAACTGAAGATTTCTTTTCATTGATTTCCGGAACGGCAGGCGGCTATTGCTTCTGCCGGGACGCGAAGTTCCGTAGAATCACCCGTTACCGCTACAACGGTGTCCCGATGGATACCGGCGGAAGGTATTTCTATGTCAATGACGGCGGTTCTGTGTGGAGTCCGGGCTGGAAACCTTGCAAGGCCCCGCTGGATTTCTACGAATGCCGTCACGGTATGGGTTATACCAGGATTACCGGCGAGAAAGACGGGCTTAGAGTCGGTTGTCTGTATTTCGTTCCGCTGGGACAACGTTGTGAAATTCATAGGGTTACATTGACCAATACCTCTGCGGTCACTAAGGATTTCAAGCTCTTCTCCTGCGTGGAGTGGTGTCTGTGGAACGCGGCGACTGATATGGAGAATTTCCAGCGCAATTTCTCGACTGGCGAGGTTGAGGTGCAGGGGAGCGTGATATATCACAAGACCGAGTATCGCGAAAGAAGGAATCATTACGCTTTTTATAGTGTCAATGTTCCTGTGTCCGGTTATGATACTGACATGGAATCGTTCATTGGCCTTTACAACGGCTTCGATGCTCCGGACAGAGTGCTGGCGGCGGAGTCGGGAAACTCGATTGCCCACGGCTGGAGCCCGATTGCATCCCATTGTGTTTCAGTGATATTGGCTCCTGGCGAGACCAAGGAACTCGTATTCGTATTCGTGCTCGGTTATGTGGAAAATGATGACGAGCACAAGTTCGAGGAGCAGCTGTCCGCCAGTGAGAAGGCCCAGTCTGAGAAATTGGTAGAAAACACCCCGTTCGGCGGCCCTGTGGCCAACTCGTGCTCGGCATTGATAAACAAACTTCCTGCGCGCCGGATGCTGACGTCGTTCATGACGCGGCAGCAGGTGGACGCGGCATTTGAGGAGTTGCAGAACTATTGGCATGAACTTCTCGGCAGGTTCAGCGTCTCTTCCGGTATTCCTGAACTGGACCGGATGGTGAATGTCTGGAACCAGTACCAATGTATGGTGACCTTCAATATGAGCAGGAGCGCCAGCTTTTTCGAGAGCGGCATCGGCCGCGGAATGGGCTTCAGGGACTCAGCACAGGATCTGGTCGGATTTGTGCATCAGATACCGGACAGGGCGAGGGCGAGAATAATTGACGTAGCCTCCACCCAGTTCCCGGACGGCGGCTGTTATCATCAGTATCAGCCGCTTACCAAGCGCGGCAACAATGACATAGGCGGCGGCTTCAATGACGATCCGCTCTGGCTGATTTTCGGGACTGTGGCATATCTGAAGGAGACCGGGGATTTCTCGATTCTGAATGAGATAATACCGTTTGACAATGCTCCGGGCAGCGAAAAATCGCTTCTCGACCATCTGTTCATCAGTTTTGAATACACTAACCGCAATCTCGGTCCTCACGGTCTTCCGCTCATCGGTCGCGCGGACTGGAATGACTGCCTGAACCTGAACTGTTTCTCGGACAATCCTGATGATTCGTTCCAGACTACTGAAAACCGCTCGCATGGGAGCAAGGCGGAGTCGCTAATGATAGCCGGACTCTATGTGTTCGTCGGAAATGAGTTCGTGAAGCTGCTGGACTATCTGGAGCGCAATCCTGGATTTGTGCCTGTCCAGCCGGAGGGCAGGACATCTGTCGAGATAGCAAAATGGGTAAGGCGGATGAGCAGTTATGTGGAGAAATACGGCTGGGACGGGGAGTGGTTCCTGCGTGCCTATGATTTCTTCGGGAACAAGATAGGCTCTTCTGAAAATGAAGAGGGAAAAATATTCATCGAGAGCCAAGGCTGGTGTTCAATGGCCCGCATAGGTGAAGACAAGGGGTTGTGTGACAAGGCATTGGATTCGGTGAAGAAATACTTGGATTCGGAGCATGGCATTGTCCTTCTGAATCCTGCATATACTAAGTATTATAAGGAATACGGTGAGATTTCATCTTATCCGCAGGGCTATAAGGAGAATGCCGGGATATTCTGCCACAACAACCCGTGGGTAATCATTGCCGAGACTCTTGCCGGACGCTATGATGATGCGTGGAGCCATTATTGCAAGATCTCCCCGGCGTTTGTGCAGGACCAGACTCTGCGCAAGGTGGAGCCTTATGTGTATTGCCAGATGGTGGCAGGCAAGGATGCCGCCAAGCCTGGCGAGGGCAAGAACAGCTGGCTCACCGGTACGGCCGCGTGGAACTGGCTGACTGCTTCGGAATACCTTTTGGGTGTATTCCCTGAATATGACGGCTTGCTGCTGAAGCCGGGACTTCCTGCTTCTGTGGGGCAATATCATATTGTCCGCCGTTTCAGGGATGCCGTCTATGATCTGACTGTCAATAATTCCGCTACAGGAAAGTCCGAGTTCATAAAATACGAACCGGGTTATCATAAACTGACACTTGATCTTTAGCTCGGGTTTTGTGCTGCCTGAAAAATGTAATCGCCGATGAAACAAGTATTTGCAACATTGATTTGTGCACTCTGCATTGTCCAGTCTTCTTTTGCTGCCGAAACCGGCGGGGAAAAGTTCGGGGGAGTGGTCATCAATAATGACTGGACTTTCGCGATGGGGAATGCGGCGTCCAAGGAACTGGACTATACGCATGGTACTGAATACTTTACGTATATCTGCAAGGCGCAGTCCTCCAATCACAGTCATGCTCCGATAATGCCGGAATTCGACGATTCTTCATGGCAGAAAGTCAGTCTTCCTCACGACTGGGCTGTGGACCTTCCGTACAGTCCGGAAGCGAGTCATTCGCATGGCTACAAATGCATCGGCTGGAGGTATCCGGAAAACTCGGTCGGCTGGTACCGTAAACATATAGAAATCCCGGCAGAAGATAAGGGAAAGCAGTTTTTTATAGAGTTTGAAGGCATATATCGTGACAGCGAAGTCTTCTGCAACGGCTTCTATCTCGGCGGTGAGCGAAGCGGTTATGCGTCAAGTGTCTATACATTGACTCCATATCTGAATTACGGCGGGGACAATGTCATTGCAGTCCGGTGCGACGCGTCTTTGGAGGAAGGCTGGTATTACGAGGGCGCAGGAATTTACCGCAATGTGAGGCTGTACAAGTCCGGGCCTGTGTCAATGAAACATTATTCGTTGAAAATCAGCCAGAAAAAGACGGACGGCTCCATTTGGATTGTTTCTGACGGGACAGCGGACGTGTATGTGGATGACTCCTGCATTGACTTCGACTATATTCTGGCGGACGCCGCTGTAAACAGGGATAAGGTCACCCGTGAAATCGAGATCCGTGATGCGGAAGGTAGGCGAGTAGAGAGGGCGGAATGTCGCTGGAGCACGGACTCTCCATATCTTTATACATTGACGGTCAGGCTTTTCTATGATGGCGAACTGTCTGATGTGGTGACGAGGCGGTTCGGTGTGCGGACGCTCGAGTTCTCTCCGGAGAAGGGGCTGCTGCTCAATGGTGTGGCTGTCAAGCTGTGCGGCGCGAATATGCATCTGGACCACGCCGGAGTCGGGGTTGCTGTCCCTGATGAGCTCTGGAGATATAGGATTTCGCGGCTGCAGGAGTATGGGTTCAATGCTGTCCGCACTTCCCATAACTGCGCTTCCGTGTCAATGCTTGACCTTTGTGATGAGATGGGCGTGCTGGTGATTGATGAGAACAGGCAGTTCGGCGTGAATCAGGAGCAGCTCCGTCAGCTGCGCAATATGATCGACCGGGACAGGAACCATCCGTCTGTGATTTTGTGGAGTGTGGGCAATGAGGAATGGGCTGTGGAACATGGTGAAAAGGGTGTGGAGATAGCGCGGAGGATGAGCGAGGCTGTGCTCGGAATGGACAGGACCAGGCCTTCTACCTATGGCAATGCCGGCGGGCCTGACCTTGTGAAGGGCGTGGATGTGTTCGGCTATAATTACATTGTGCAAAACCCTGTGGATGAATATCATAGGCTGTATCCGGAAAAATGTGTCGTGGGCACGGAGGAGACGTCGGGTGCTGGAACTCGAGGTGTTTACCGGACGGTTCCGGATAAGGGCTGGATGGTGCCGCTGAACAGGATTGATACACTTGGCCGGGTCAATGTCATTGAATACGGCTGGAAGTTCTACAAGGCAAGGCCATGGGGTCTGGGCCTGTTCTACTGGACGGGTTTCGATTACCGTGGCGAGCCTAATCCGATGAAATGGCCTGCTACTGGTTCTCAGTTCGGTATTTTCGATTATTGCGGCTTCCCTAAGGACGAGGCGTTCTACCTGAAGGCCGCGTGGAAGGATGAGCCGTCAGTGCACATCTGCGGCCCGTATGGCGGTGAGGTCTGGGTATATTCGAATTGTGATGAAGTCCGCCTGTACGAAAGTGGAAAAAGCCTCGGCCGCCGGAAAATGCCACACGACGGTCACCTCGTCTGGAAAGTTTCCTCTGCAGGTCGCGCCGCTGTTTCTTCTGGCCCTGGAGCTTCTGCTGCTGGCTCCTCTACTGGTAGTGTAGCAGTCTCTTCCGCTGCCGAAACTCTGGCGTCTGACTCCTCTTCTGGTCGCGCCGCAAGGCCTTCTGGCTCTGGAACTTCTGCTGAGCACTCAGTTGCAGGTGGCGCCGCAAGGCCTGTACGTGGATCGGCGTCGAGTGTCTCCGGAACTTCTGCTGCGACATATCGTGCCGTAGGATACCGCTCAGGCCGGAAAGTCTGCGAGGATGTGTTCCCGGCTGTATATGATAAGACAACACTGGTTCCGTCAAAGACCACCCTCAAAGCGGACGGCCAGGATGTCGTGGTAATCGATATCTACAGCCCTGAAACAGAGTTGGAAGTCAAAGTCGATAATGCAGTCTTCCTCGGCTGGGGTAATGGCGATCCCGGATTCAAGGATGTGGAGCGCCCTGTCGGCAACGCCATGACAATCAAAACGTTCAACGGCTGTGCTCAAGTCATAGTCCGCTCCCTCGCTTCCTCCAGTTCTGACGCTTCCTCCAGCCCTGACACTTTATCCAGCTCCGTTGCAGCCTCCAGTTCTATCGCAGCCTCCTGCTCTGTTACCGACTCTCGAGGCACCGTAACATCTCGAGGCACCGCCACCGTCAAGGTCACCCCCGCTTCCCACGACATCGACACCGTCACAGTCACCCCCGCTTCAGCATCCTCAAGCGCCTCTGCCTCCACCGTTTCATTATCATTGACAAAGGCCTCCTGAAGCTCTGATGATGCCCTGTCAATCCTTCGGACTGTGCTTTTTCGCTTGCCCAGTCCTGAAAAAGTTTACCGATGTTGAATGGTGCGCGCAGCGCGTAATTAACTATGTATCAGTGTTTTAGGTGGTTTCAGAGTTGCCAAAATTCCAGCTCTGATTTCAGCTAAATGATTTATATTCAGCTATTTGTAGGCTGCGCTACGTGTGGCTGGCAGCAAGGTTGCCCCCGAGAGGACTTGCCGCCCTCGGCACTAGAGGGAGGCGCCTGCGAGGCAGGAGGGCCTGGTCCTCGCGGGGGCTTCTTGCTGCCGCACGTGCCATCCCCGCAAAGGCTGCCCTGCCCGCCAGCTCCGGCCCGGTCGTCTGATGACGACTTATTAACCCCACCCTTCAAGGGGGCACATCAGGGCCTACGGGCTTTCCATCGCCACCCGGCTGCCCTGCCCGCCAACTCCGGCCCGGCATCTGAGGATGCCTTGGTTCCCTAAGAAATTCCGTTAGACGGCCGACTGCACTAAATGTAGATAACCGAAGCCATTGTAGCTGGCAACAGGGTTGCCCCTGTGGGGACTTGCCGACATCGGCACTAGAGGGAGGGGCCCACGATAGAGGGAGGGCCTGGTCCTCACAGGGGCTTCTTGTTGCCGTACACACCTGAAGTTCAGCTACATGTTGTTTAGTCCTGAAAACAGTTTACCAAAAAATGGAAAGCCCGGTCGGCGGCATGGCCCGCGGCGAATTGCGAAGCATCTGAGCAGAGCGGTCCCTTGCAGCCGAGCGTTTTTTTTGAGTATTACTAATTCTGCTAAGTTGAGAAATACCGGAGAGTGTTATATCTTTGTCGATATTTGAAATAGTGTCAGTTAATAACGGAAGATATAACATGTTGAATAAGATTTTTTCATGTCTGGCAGCACTTCTTTGTGCTTCAGTCGTTTCAATGCCGGTGAGCAATGCCGGTGAACTCTCTTCTGGCCCTTTGCGGTCTTCAAGTTCGCCAAACACTCCAACTCCTTCATCAGCTGCGAGGACAGATACCTGCCTGAAGGACGGGTGGCGGTTCCATCGCGGAGAGGCCGACGGGGCTTTCATGCCGGTTTATGACGACTCCGGATGGGAAAGCGTGAGCGTGCCGCATGACTGGGCCATAACCGGGCCTTTCAGCATTGAAAATGACCTTCAGCACGTACAGATAGTGCAGAATATGGAGACGAAGGCATCGCTCAAGACCGGTCGCACCGGCGGTCTGCCATATGTGGGCGTGGGCTGGTACAGGACCGAGTTCAATGTCCCGGACGGACTGAAAGCGGAACTGCTGTTCGACGGCGCGATGAGCGAGGCGCGGGTTTATGTCAATGGTCATGAGGTCTGCTTCTGGCCTTATGGTTACAGCCCGTTCCACTGCGACGTCACCCCGTATCTGAACAAGTCCGGCTCCAATGTCCTGGCTGTCAGGCTGGAGAATCTTCCTTTTTCTTCCAGATGGTATCCGGGTGCAGGCCTTTACAGGAATGTCCACCTGATCTGCACATCTGCCAATGCCCATATTCCGGTCTGGGGAACATTCGTCACCACCCCTTCCGTGCATGATGATATGGCATCGGTCTCACTCGAAATTGCATTGCAGTCAGACAAAGAAAACATTGACATAGAATATATTACGGATATTTATTCTCCGGAAGGCGAGAAAGTGGCATCGAGGCGGTCTGTGGCATTGTACCATAAAGGCGACAGCCATGTGCAGAAATTCCTGGTGAAAGAGCCGAAACTGTGGGCACCGGAGCACCCTTACCTTTATAAGGCATTGACCCGTATCCTGGTGGAAGGCGTGGTGACGGACGAATATGAGACGCGCTTCGGCATCCGCTCGATCGAGGTCATCCCGGAGAAGGGCTTTTACCTGAACGGCGAGCACCGGAAGTTCAAGGGCGTCTGCAACCATCATGACCTGGGGCCTCTCGGTGCGGCCGTGAGCGTGCCGGCGTTGAGGCATCAGCTGACAATGCTGAAGGACATGGGCTGTGATGCGGTCCGCACATCGCACAATATGCCTGCGCCCGAACTTGTCCGTCTTTGTGACGAGATGGGTTTCATGATGATGGTGGAGCCTTTCGACGAGTGGAATGACGCGAAATGCGAGAACGGGTATCACCGCTATTTCGACGAGTGGGCAGAGCGTGACATGATAAGCATGCTCCACGCTTTCAGGAATTCCCCGTCAGTGATCATGTGGAGCATAGGCAATGAGGTTCCGTCCCAATGCTCTGCCGACGGATACAAGACGGCATCGTTCCTTCAGTCCATCTGCCACAGAGAGGATCCGACTAGGCCTGTCACTTGCGGAATGGACCAGGTCAATTGCGTGCTTTCCAACGGGTTTGCGGCCCAGTTGGACATCCCGGGAATCAATTACCGCACTTTCCGTTACAAGGATTGTTATGAACAGTTACCTCAGGGACTGGTGCTCGGTTCGGAAACGGCATCGACCGTCAGTTCGAGGGGCACATATCATTTCCCGGTGGAGAAGGCGTTCAGCGTGATGCACCCTGACCATCAGTCATCGGGCTACGATATGGAAGCCTGCAACTGGTCGAATATCCCGGATGTGGACTTCGCCCTTGCCGATGATTATCCTTGGACAATGGGACAGTTCGTCTGGACCGGTTTTGATTATCTGGGCGAGCCGAGCCCTTACGATACTGATGCATGGCCGAACCACAGTTCCATGTTCGGAATCATTGACCTGGCCTCCATTCCGAAGGACCGCTATTGGCTTTACCGCAGCATCTGGAACACGGAAAGCCCTACACTTCATATAGTTCCGCATTGGACCTGGCCGGGCCGAGAAGGGCAGGTGACGCCGGTTTACGTCTATACTTCATGGCCTGAGGCCGAGCTGTTTGTCAATGGTGTTTCTCAGGGTCGTCGTTCCAAAGCGTCGCCGTCCGCGCCTTGCGAAGGTCTTCAGGATGAAGCGGTTGAGGGACGTTATCGTCTGATGTGGAATGACGTGGTTTACCGGAAAGGTGAGCTCCGCGTCGTGGCCTATGATGCGAATGGCAATGTCGCTGCTTCGGAGTCTGTCCGCACTGCCGGCAAGCCGTATGCTCTCCGTCTGGAATGTGACAGGAATTCCATTGCCCGAGACGGGGAAGACCTGGCGTATGTGACTGTAAGTGTGGTGGATAAGGATGGCAATACCGTACCTACCGACACGCGCGAAGTATTCGCCTCAGTGTCCGGTGCCGGCGAGTTCCGCGCCATCGCCAACGGTGACCCGTGCTCGCTCGAACTTTTCCATCTCCCGCACATGCACCTCTTCGCCGGCAAGCTGACCGTAATAGTCCGCTCCCACGCCGATGCCGAAGGCCCGATCCTATTGAAGGTCAATGCTAAAGGCCTGATGAAGCCTGCCGTGCTGGAGCTGTAGCGTTACCTCGCTATCCACTTCTCGACGGTGCGGGTTTGCGAGGAAATGTTCACGCCGACTTTGACGAGGTTCTTGTCTTCCTCGAATTTGTAAGGAAGCATATAGCCCTTGTCATCAATCTGCTTGAGCGCCTCTTCCGCAGATCCGTCCACCTTGAATTCGAAGACATAGATGCAATTGTCCGTGTAGCAGACCGCGTCAGCCCTGCCGATGGCGGATTTCACTTCCGTGCGGATATAGAAACCGAGCAGCGAGAAAATCAGGTAAATGATTGTCTGATAATGTTTTTCGGTCTTATTTTCCAAATCGTTAGGTATTCCGGCGAGATAAGCCTGTAGTTTTTCCATAGCCAGATCAATGTCCTGCGAATCCATTGCTGCATAGAAATGTGCCACGAATCCCGACGCTGTGCCGGTCTTGCTTGGGTACTCTCCCAAAAGTCCTCTCGTGAAACCGATCTTGACTTCCTTGTTCGGATATCCGAGTGTATAGAGCTGCATCCTCTCGTCGTATGACTTGATGGTCAGGTAACCGGTCTGATAAAGCATTGGCAATGAATTCTCCGAAATCTCCGGAGAAACGTCGAAATCCGATTGCGGAACGAGCGGGATATTGTCCAATGTGGTTTCGTCGATAGGGTTTTTCCGAAGTCTTTCGATGAGGTAGGTCGGGGTGCCGGTGTCAAACCAGTAACTGCCGAATCGCTTTTCGTTCAATGACTTGATGAGACTGAACGGATTGTATATATCCTCTGATTCTTCGCAGAAATGATAGCCGTCGTAGTGGGCTTTCAGCAGCGCAAGTGCGTCCTCGTAGCTAACTTTCTGTTTGTCAGCCAGTGCCTGAACCTCATTTTGCATATTGTTTTCCAACTCTGTCTGCGAAATTCCGCACAATGCAGAGTACTCCGGCATCATGGAGATGTTCTGGAGATTGTTCAGCTCGCTGAAAATGCTGAGTTGTGCGAACTTGTTGATTCCGGTAATGAAAACGAACCGCAGATACGGGTCCAGACTCTTGATCGGACTATAGAAATTTCTCATTATCTGCCTGATAGCCGGCAACTTACCTTTGTCGTTCATCACGTCCAATAGTGGCGCGTCATATTCGTCAATGATGATTACGGCTTGCTGGCCGGTCTGCTCGAAAGCTGCTTTGATCAGGAATTCCAGTCGCGCGTTTACATCGATTTCATCCACATTCGGGAGCTTTCCATAAATGGCCTCATACCCTTCCAGTTTGTATCCGAGAGTGCGAAGCAGCTGCTCCTCATTCAAATGTTTGGCAGTGGACATGTCGAAATGAAAAACCGGATGTTTCGTCCATTCCTTCTTCACCTCGCCCGCTTTCAACCCCTCGAAAAGTTCCTTCCGGCCCTCGAAATAGCAATGGAAAGTAGAAGACAGCAACGACTTTCCAAACCTGCGCGGTCGGCTCAGGAAAACGTACTGGTATTTATTGGCAATTTCATCAATATATCCGGTTTTGTCGATATACAGGTAATTGTCCTCAATGATTTTGTCAAACGTCTGTATCCCAATCGGGAATCTTCTAATCGTCGTCTCCATAGTCCAAAACTTTACACATCTCCAAAGATAGCAATTTTTTATGATTACGTTCTTTTAAAAAAACTTCACGTCAATTTTTTATTTACGGAAAATTCACTATATTTGCGCCGCATTTTGGGCCTTTGAAGAAAGGTCCGCGAAAAAGCAGTAGCTTTTGGTGCAATGGGGTCTAGTCCGGGCATCCGGACCAAGACTGAGTAACACATTTTAAACAAATTAAAGAAATGAAACATTTCGTATTGAAAGGCCAGGTCCGTGAGGTCGGCAACAAGGCGGTCATCAAAGAGTACCGCAAACAGGGTCTCGTACCTTGCAACATCTATGGTTCAGGTGTAGAGAACATTCTCTTCACAGTTACTGAAAAAGATCTCAAAGGTCTTACCGACACTCCTGCATCTTACATCGTTGACCTCGAGCTCAGCAACGGCCAGAAATACAATGCGGTTATCCACGAGCTTCAGTATCACCCGGTAAAGGACAACTGCCTTCACGCAGATTTCCTCGCTGTCAATGAGGAGAAACCTATTTCCATCATGGTTCCTATCACCATCACCGGTCATGCAGCCGGTGTACGTGCCGGTGGTAAGTTCTACAAGCTGGTTCGTGAACTGAAAGTCAGCGCTCTTATGAAGGACCTTCCTGATGAGCTTGTCATCAACATCGACAAACTCCAGATCGGCAAGAGAATCGTAGCAGGTGACCTCAAGTATGAGAATGTCAATGTAGTTTCTCCTAAGGGAACTATCATCTGCACAGTCAAGTCTTCACGTCAGGTTGCAGCTCACATCGAGTATGAGGAAGCTCTTGACGAGGCTATGGAGGAAGGCGTACATCACGCAGAAGCTCCGGCAGCTCCGGCAGCTGAGGCTCCAGCTGAGGCATAATCGTGCAGCTATAAACTTTACAGGACGGGGCGGAATCGACTTTCCGGTCCGTCCTGTTTTCTTGGTAGGCGGGGACTTTTCCTGGTGCGCGACGAAATGACAATAACCGCAGACAAGGCGAAACTTTCTGCGGACAGAATCGGAGAACGAGTATGAATTACCTTGTAGTAGGACTTGGAAATATCGGTGCGGAGTATGCGGACACGCGCCACAACGTAGGATTTATGGTGCTGGATGCATGGGCTTCAGCCGCAGGTGCCACTTTCACTACCCAGCGCTATGGAGACGTGGCCGAAGTGTCATTCAAAGGTCGGGACATCACCCTCCTCAAGCCCTCCACATATATGAACCTCAGCGGCAATGCCGTTCGCTATTGGGTCAATAAACTGAAACTTCCGCTGGAGAACGTCATCGTGATCTGCGATGACCTGAATCTTCCTTTCGGCACATTGAGGATGCGCAAGAAGGGGAGCGACGGCGGCCACAACGGACTCAAGAACATCCAGGAACTCCTCGAGACGCAGGAGTATCCGAGAATCAGGATCGGCATTGGCAATGATTTCCAGAAAGGCAGACAGGTGGATTTCGTGATAGGTCCGATGTCCGCAGAGGAGAAAGAGAAAATGCCTGAAATATGCGACTCTGTCATAGATGGCGTCAAGGCGTTTGTGACAATCGGCATCGACAGGGCCATGAATTGCTTCAATACTGCTAAAAAATAGTTTCGTACGGGGTTAATCGTTGTAAAAAGTTAAATAATTGCTTGCATTTTCAGGATTTTTACATAAATTGCAAAGGATTACCAAAATCAAGCAACTTAATGTTTAACAAATAACTATAGTAACAATGAAAGAACTTGTTGAGAAAATCAAAGCTGAGTACGAGGAATTCGTTGCTAATGCAGACGCTCAGGTAGAGAAAGGCAATAAGGCTGCTGGTGCTCGCGCACGTAAAGCTGCTCTTGCTCTTATGAAGGATTTTAAAGAATTCAGAAAAGTTTCTGTAGAGGCAAGCAAATAATTGCTTACTGTTTATAAAAGCTTTAAAGACTATGGATGGCAATCGGAGAGATTTCGGTTGCCGTCCTTTTTTTTGCGCACGTTGTAATCCGCAACTTGTCCGGCAGAAGGTGGGATTCCACGGACAAGTTGTATTTTCCTGATTTTGGTTGACTCGATTATAGAAATTATTACTGAAAAAGGTT
>ENA-ORSB01000207-ORSB01000207.1-human-gut-metagenome-genome-assembly--contig:-NODE-207-length-69267-cov-7.742660_pt1 | contig 69267 bp, 66 predicted proteins | sample MGYA00242180_ERZ509144 | MGnify/ENA primary metagenome ERZ509144 (study PRJEB26280, sample SAMEA2338661) | human gut metagenome | biome: human gut; feature: human-associated habitat; material: faeces...
TGTAAAGACTAGTGTTGGTTATGGAAGCGGTATAAGAATATTAAATCAAGATTTATGGGAAACAATAATTTCTTTTATTATAATTCTTCCATATAGAATGTTTTCAGGTGGATTTCATTTGCGAACACATCTTGGGTGTATTGTTGCAACGAATACAATGTATATTGGAAGTGCATATTTAGCAAGTATATTAAATTTTGACAATACTATTAAATACATATTAATAACAATTACTTTTATATTTAGTTTTGCAATGATTGCAAAATATGCACCAGCAGATACGGAGAATGTTCCAGTATTACAAAAGAAAGAACGAAAAAAACGTAAAATATGGTCATTTGTAATCGCTGGCATAGAATTAGTAATTGCAATAGTTATTCCGCATAAAGTAATCTCTAATATGATAATTATAGGAATATTAGTGCAAACATTAACAATAACAAAACTAGCATATAAGATTACCAAAAATAAATATGGATATGAAGTATATGGATAGTAATAGAGGAAAGACCTCTTGCTATATAAATTAAAAAAGGGGGAACTATTATGTTAAAATTCTTAGCAAACTTAGCAGAAAAATATGCTAAATCATCTAACACAGCATGCTTAATATTAGGAATACTACATCAACCAAAAATGCCTGCTAGTATGATTAAAAAAGACTAGTAACAATTAACCAAATTAAATTACGACGACAAAAAAATACCTATTTATTTAGGTATTTTTATTTTGTAGATTAAATTTTTAATAGACTTGGCTTAGGTAGATATATTTCTAATTGTTGTTTAAATAGTTCATCATCTTTACTTGTAAAAATTGCAAGATTATCATGTTTCTTTAATATTTTATTTACTTCCCATAATCCAAGTCCTGTATTATTAGGTTTTGTAGTATATGCTTTTTCAAAAATCTTAAATGTATCGATATCCTTATTTTTATATGTATTTTCTACAATTACGAGTTGTCTATTCATTCTATAATCCATTAAAAATCTTACACTAATATATTTTTTGTTACATTCTTGTGCTGCTTCTATACTATTATCTAATAATATTCCTAATATTCTAGTAAGTTCATACGTATCGATATGAAGAGAATTTAAATCTATGAATACTCCTAGTTCTAATTGGATATTTTTACTAATTGCCTTATTATATTTATCTGCTAAAATTGCATATATTGATGGATTATTAATAGTTTCTGGATTTATAGCTGCTAAGTTATTAATATTATTGCAATCATTAAAAAGAGACTTATAATACTTTGTTAAGCCATCCATATCTTTAGCTGTTACATATCCGACCAATACCATTCATAATATTGTGAAAATCATGTTTAAAAGCACGAATATTATCATACATTATTTTTAAAGTAATTGTAAATTATTTATATCTCTATTTGCAATTTCTAATTGCTTTGTTTTAATTATATTAAATAAACTGACAAAGAAATATGCAATTAAACAAGCTATACTTAGTAAAATTACAGAATGTGGAAGTATATTATTATAAAAAGCAGTTATGTATAATTGAAGAAATATAGTAACAAAACCTAATCCAATTGTAATTAGCATGGAACTTGTATCTTTTTTATTTAAATTTGTAAATAGTGTAATATTTACCTTAAAATATTTAAAAAGTTGTAAAATGATAAAAAGACAGGTATATACAATTGCTAAGAAAATTATGTGATATACAGGTAATGAAGTAGCTTCAGCATAAGGAGTGTTAAATATCAAAGTATATATTTGTGATGAAATCATCTCAAATAAAGTTGTTAATAAAAACGGAATTATTATACCCAAAAAAGTAGCAATAATTGACTTTTTGAAAAAAAGTAAATATAGTAAAACAAAAATTAATATATTAAATATTGTATTATATGGAACGGGAATCAGAAATCTACTAATTATAAATATAATTAGCAAGCATAACATACAAAGTTTCTTTGACTTTTTAGACGGATTAATATTCAATAAAGTAATGAAAATATTAACATATAGGTATACTTCAATTGCAAAGAAAGGTAACATAATTATATTAATTAGCTCTGCGTTCGGATTCATTAAGATATTCATTATCTTTTGTATTGTATTCATAGTTATTTATAACCTCCATAAAATTTTTTCTGTATTTTCCGCCAATGAAACAAAAAGAGTTTGGCGGAGTCTTAAAGAATATAGTGTCTGTCTTAAAATCTATATTACGAATGTTATTAATGTTAACAATAAAAGATTTGTGGCATCTAACAAAATTTTTTGGGAGACTCAGAGAAATTTTATTGAAGGAGCCATATGTCTCTACTATGCCGGTAGTTAAATTAAATACCGTTTTGGCACCTGATTTCTCAATAAAGTTTACAAGAGTTTGATTTATTAATTGTTTATTGTTGTTCAAATTTAAAAATTTAGTTGAGTTATTTCGTATGTCCTCTGATAGACGATTTATAGTTTTTTCTAAAGCAGAAATATTAAATGGCTTATGAATAAAATCAAACGTCTTGCATTCATAAGCCGAAACAATATATTCAAAATGTGCTGTAATAAAAATTATATATGTAAATTTATTTGTTTTTCTAATTTGTTTAGCAATTTCAATGCCATTTAATGTTGAATTGAGGTCTATATCCAGAAATAGAACATCAACGGTATTAGTATTTAAGTAATTCAATAAATCTTCGGAGTTAGATGCAGTAAACACTATTGTGGCTCCGGTAGTCATACTTTAGGAAAATTTTTTCCAACATTTCCTTCAATTTTGACAATACTTGAACATTGTCGTCACATAATGCGAATTTTATCATATGCTCATCTCCTTTAAATATAATATAAATAAGGAATTTTTTGAGAAAAAACAGACAATAATCCATTTTTTTCCAAATTAACTACTAATATATTCCAAATTTTAAATATTGTCAATATTTTAGTTAAAAAATAAAATAAAAATGTCGAAAGTTGCAAAATACTTGCACTTTTACTGAAAATATTGTAAAATATATAATATCTATGAAAATTGTTTTTGGGGGAAATTATGGAATTTTATAATAGAATAAAAGAAATTTGCAAAAAGCATAAAAAAGTAGCTCTTTTTGTTGATATGGATGGAACAATAGTTGAATATAATGTTTTTCCTGATGGCTTTGTGACAACGGCAACTAAAGAAGTATTCTTAAATGCAGAACCATTAGAAGTTGTTTTGAATAATTTGAAAAAAATAAATGAGATAGAAAATATAGATATATATATACTATCTTTAGCTAGAAGTTTTATAATAATAGATGAAAAAAAGCAATGGTTAAAAAAATATGCACCATTTATTAAAGAGGAAAATTATATATTACTAAATAGAGAAAATGGTGATTATAATTCGGAAAACAGGGAATTCGTAAAGAGCATAAAAATGAAAGAAAAACTAAATGAATATGACTATGTCATGCTTTTGGATGATGAACATAAAATTCTAAAGAGAACTTTAAAAGAAATCGGAGATAATGGGGAAGTATTCCATATATCATCAGCAACATTATAATATGGAGGAAATTGTATGAGTTTTGATATTGAAGAAGCTAGAAAGAAGTGGCAACTAACAGATGAAGAATTTAATAAAAATATGGATGAAATATTTGCAGAACTGTCATTATTGGCTGAAAAGCAGGAGCATCCCACTTTCGTGTTTGTTGGTGGACAGGCTGGGTCAGGAAAAAGTGTCTTAGTTGCGAAAGAAAATCAAAACTTAAATGGTAGAGCTATAATAATTGATCAGGATGAATTAAGACCCAAATACCCGAGAGATAAATATAAAAAAATTCATGATAGCTGTACTGAAAGAGAAGAATTTTTGCTATTGAAACCGTATATATCTAGAGCAGTTAGAACTCTTGAAATGAGGGCTGTAGATGAAGGATATAATATTATTTTGGAATCGGCATTGCGTAGTGTAAGTTCATTTATAGATACAATTCAAGAACTTAAAGAAAGAGGGTATAGAACTAAACTATCAGTTCTAGCAACACCAGAGGTTGAAGCTAATTTATCAATGTTAACTCGTTATTGTTATTATTTGCAAAGAGATGGGGAATGTAGAAGAAATACAAGATTAGACCATGATGCAGTTGAAAGATTAAGAATGAATATACAAAGACTAGATGAGTTAGGAATTTTTGATGATATAACTATATCTATGCGAGGCAAGAGAATGGATGCTTTACCTATTGAAATATATGCTAAACAGAAGAATGTAACTATGACACCTTTGCAAGCTTATGATTACGGTGTTAGGTGTTCATTTGAAGATACAGCAAAAAATTTTCAAAGTAGATATAATCAAATAAGAACCGTTTTAATGCAATATAATGAGATGAAACAATTGGAAAAACTAGAAGAGATAAAAAATGCTTTTGATAAAGAAGAAGGGAGGTAATCAATATGACGGAAGATATTGATTATGTCAGTTTACTAGATGTAGCAAAAATGAATTTAAACGAGAGAATTAATGAAACTATGAGATTATATAAGGAACAAAAGGATTCATCTAAAAAGAAGGAATTAATAAATTTATTGAACGATAGACAAAATATATTTTTATTTGATAAAGAAACTATAAGAAAGTATTTAATATAAGGAGTATACTAATGGAAAAAATGAAAAAAATTGATTTTTCTATAGGAATATATGATGATATTTCTGAAAATATAAAAAGTAAAATAAAAAGAGAATCTCAAAAGTGTGAGATATATGGAGTTGGAATATATTCAGATAGTATTGTTATAGAAAATTTTAAAACTTATCCAATGAAAAATGCAGAAGAAAGAATTGCTCAAGTTAAAGCTTTAAAAGATGTTGATTTTGTATTTTTAGTAGAAAGCATGAATGCTGAAGACATTAAAAGAAGCGTAGAAAGTGCTTGTATGGAATTCTTAAAGAGTAGACAATAAATAGCAAAAATATGGAGGAGAGACAATGAATAATAATTCAAGAGATTTTAGTTATACAGTAGGAATTTTTGATGTTATATGTAGACAAATACGAAAAAAAATTGAGGAAGAATCTACAAAAGATGGACCATATGGTATAGGAGTGTATACAGACGAGTTTTGTGAAGAAGAATTAATGACAAAACCTATGAAAAAATTTGATGAAAGAGCAGAAATAGCAAAGTGCTTTAAAGATGTTGATTTCGTTTTTTCTGTTTCTGATAGAGATCCTAAGAAAGTTCAAGAAGTCGCAGAAAATGCATATAGAGCTTATATGGAAGAAAATAAAAAAAGAGAAGAAGCAAAAAAGTATAAAGTAGGTTTTGTTATAGGTAGCTTTGATGTATTCCATGCGGGGCACTTGGAAAACTTAACATTAGCTAAGGAAATGTGTGAAAAATTAGTCGTAGTGTTAAAAACTGATGAAAGAATACAAAAGAATAAAAATAAAAAGCCAAGGCAATCAACAGCTGAGAGAGCTGAAGTTTTAAGGCTTATGAAAATAATAGATCAGATTCTTTACATGGACATTGATACTACAAGACAAGATATTATTTCAGACGTTATTGGATTATATAAAGATGTTGAACCTAAGGATATTGTAGCTGTATTTGGGTCTGATTTACAGGAAAAAGAAGCAAAATATATTCCAACAGATTGGTCAGAAATAAATGTGGTGTTCACTAATAGAGAACCAGAAAAAATGAAAATTGTATCTAGTTCTCATTATCAAAAGGAATGTGATGCTCATGGGGGAATAAAGAGTTTAGAAGAAATTGAAGAAAAGAATCTTAGATAAGGAGATTAGAAATGGCAGGATATGTTATTCATTTAGCTGTTGCTGAAGCATATATAGAAAAACATCCAGGAAGTATAAAAAACTATGAAGAATTTATTCAAGGAGTTATATTCCCAGACAGTGTATCTGATAAATCTATTACACATTATGGAGAAAAAAGTAGCAAAGTAAATTTAAAAAAATTTCTAGATGATAAAGAAATAGACAATGACTATAATAAAGGATATTTTTTACATCTAGTGACAGATTATATTTTCTACAATCATTTTTTAGAAGTGTTTTCAAAGGATATTTATAATGATTATGATGTTTTAAATGAAAAACTACAAGAAAAATTTAATGTAAAAATTCCGGAAAGTATAAAGAATCAGGTATTTTATAAGGATGGTAAAACAAGGATATTAGATTTAGATAGTACTATTAAATTTATAGAAGAAACTGCTAATCTTTCACTAAATGAGGTAAAGGCAAAGGTCTTAAGTGGAGATAAAAATTGGCTAGAATTTAGAAGCTTAAAAAAAATATAGATATAAAAGATTAATGTTTAAATAATAACATTAATCTTTTTTTGTTATATTAATAACTTTGTTTCATAGAATTAAATAGTATCGAAAAAAGGAGAGTGCTTATGAGAGTAATCAAGGGCAAGAAGATTGCAATTATTGCTATTTTTATGGTTTTTATGATAGGTGGAATTTATTTTGCTAGACAAATGAATAAAGAAAATAATATTGCTGTACATACGAGTGGAGAATTAGCACAAATTGAAAAGTTGCCAAACAATAAAATTGGCTGGGGAATAAAGAGAAACAACAATTCTGAGCAACCAGATGTTGGAAAGAAGAACATGGAGATTTTAGATAAATACAACGGGATTTATATGGGAAACAAAGAGAAAAAGTATGTATATTTAACATTTGACATGGGATATGAGGCTGGTTATACAGAAAAAATATTAGAGGTATTGAAGCAAAATGATGTAAAAGCTACATTTTTTATAACTGCACACTATGTAAATACACAACCTGAATTGGTTAAGAGAATGATTAATGAAGGACATATAGTTGGAAATCACACTGTTAATCATAAATCAATGCCAGATTGTAGTTTAGATACTATTAAGAAAGAAATGATGGACTTACATTCGGCAATTTATGAAAAATTCGGATACGAAATGAAGTACATGAGGCCACCAAAAGGAGAGTATAGTGAGAGAACTGTGGCTTATACAAATACACTTGGGTATACGACTGTAATGTGGTCTTTTGGATATGATGATTGGGATGAAAAGAAACAGGGAAGAGAAGAGTATGGAAAGAAGAAAATTTTAGATAATGTTCACAATGGAGAAGTAATGTTATTACATGCAACTTCAAAAGATAATAGCAATATATTAGATGATGTAATAAAAGAGATAAAAAATAGAGGGTATGAATTTAGAAATATAGACAATTTCGAAAGATAGAATATATTACAGAGGTGAGATTATGTTACGAAAGCGTAAAAAAGAGAGCACACTAAATAGAATTTTAGAAGTGCCGAAAGAAATATGTACAAATGAGCCAAAGCTAACTATAGCAGGATTTAAGAAGATGCTTATAGAAAATTATAAGGTCATTCTAGAATATCAAGATATATACATAAGAATAAAAACTTATATCGGAATTATAAATATAAATGGGTTTAATTTAAAATTAAGTGAGATGACGAGTGACGATATAATGGTAACAGGTGACATAGAGACTATTGATTTCGAAAAAATAGAAGATTGAGTTAGGAGAAAAATATGTTTTTTAGAATTTTAATAAAATATATTCTTGGGTATATTAATATAAAGATTGAAGGATATTTTGTTGAAAAGTTTATAAATAAATGTATAAATGAAAATATATTTTTCTGGAATGTAAAAAGAGAGAAGAGCACTATTGTATATATAAATACTGGCATAAAAGATTTTAAAAGACTGTGCAGAATTGCTAGAGAATGCAAATGCAAGATACAAATTAAGGAGAAAAAAGGATTACCTTTCATATTAAATAGGTATAGAAAAAGAAAAATATTTGCATTTTTCGTTATTTTAATTGCAATATTGCTAATTGTTACTTCTAAATTTGTATGGAATATAAGAGTAGAAGGAAATAACAAAATTAATCAAAGTGAAATTGTTTCTATGCTTGAACAAAAGGGATTAAAAGTAGGAACTTTAAAGAGTAGAGTCAATTCACAAGAGATAATAAATGAGATAAGGCTGGAAAGAGCTGATATCGCTTGGATTGGAATAAGTATTGAAGGCACAAATGCTATTGTAAAGATAGTGGAAGCACAAGCTAAACCTGAAATAATAAACGAAGAAGATTATTGCAACATTATTGCAACAAAAGATGCACAGATAGTAAAGATAAGTGCACAAAACGGTATCCCCGTAGTAAAACAAGATGATGTTGTAACTAAAGGAGACATTCTTATTGCGGGTTGGATAGACGGCAAGTATACTGGTACTAGGTATGTACATGCGGAGGGGGAAGTAAAGGCGAAAGTTTGGTACACAGAAAAGGAAAAAGTGGCTCTAAATCAGGTGATTGAAGAGAAAACAGGAAACACAGAAGAAAAATATAAAATAAAAATAAATAATTTTACAATAAATTTGTTCAAAACCCTTCCAAAATTTGAAAAATATGATACAATAGAAACGTGCAATTCGGTAAAAATATTTTCTAATTTTTATTTGCCAATAGAACTTGTAAAAATTACAAATTCAGAAATAGTAGAAAAGCAAATTACCTACGGAACTGAGGAAGCAAAGCAATTAAGTGTGCAAAAAGCATGCAAAAAAATAGAAGAAAAACTGCAGGATAATCCAGAGGTATTACAAAAGTATGTAAATATCAATGTAAATAATGATTATGTAGAGGCAGAGGTTACTTACGAGGTATTAGAAAATATTGGGACTAAAGAAAAAATAGTATTTTGAAAGGATGAGAGATATGGAAGAAAAAAGTCTTAGAGTTTACTCAGATAAAAAGTTTTTTACTAAATTAACAAATACTATCACAAAACTATTAATACCAACAAAGATAGGAATTAATGGAATGTTAATTTCTATAAAGAGGAACAATGTTTTAAAAGCTTATGAAAATTACATAAATAGTGAAAATGTAGAAGCAGACAAAAAGGATGAAGTAGAGAAAAAATATGAGGATATGTTTTCTCTTTATCTTGAAGCAATAGATAAACACATGATGGATAATGTTTATAAAAAGGTAAAAAATGATACAGCAACAGGTTTTGAAAGAGAAGCATTGTCTAAGTATTACATGGTAATTCACTTAAAAGATACTGAATATTTGGAGTATAAATATAGAAAGCAAATATTCTTAATACAGTTGGATTATGACACAGTAAAAGAATTAAATAAAGAAAAACTTACAGATAGATATGAGCATTTTTATGCTAGTAGAATGGAAGCTTTATATAAAAAATTATTGAAAAATTATTCAATAAAATTATCTGATGATTTACAACCAAGAGAAAAAGATGAAATTTATAATAAAATCTTTGGAACAGTTGAAGAATATATAACAGATATTTTACCAATAAAAATGAAAGAAGAACCTGATAATAAAATTTATAAAGAAATATTATCAGACTATGAAAACTTCGAAAGATTTACAGTTGGCAAACTTGATCAAAATGATGTAATTGAAAAAAATATGATATTACTTGGAATAAGCAGAAAATTATTTACACATAGTTTGCCACTTGTAATTGCAGAACAATGTTATGAAAAACTTTTAGTAGATGCAAGAACTTTAATAATGGACACAAAAGTTATTAGAAAGCAAGAAAAAGCTTATGGATTGTTAATCAACATTATAGATGATTACAATTTAAGGCTTTTATCTACAAAAATTTATTGGGACAAACCTTCTGATAGGGAAGAATACAAAAAGTTTTATGCTGAATATAAGAAAGTTAATGAACTAAAAGAAAAGAGTTACATGGAATATTCAAAGAATAAAGAAATATTATTCTTAAAAAGAGAACTAAAAGAAGTGTACAAAAATTATAACAGATATTTTAGAATAATTAAATTTTACAAGAGAAAACTAGTTGCACTAGGTGCAATGAAAGAATTGAAAAACAGCTGTACATCGGAAGGATGCTACAAAAAAGTAGAAGCTGAAACAGAAAAAGTTTTAGATAAAGTAGTAATATAAAGTAAAAGAGGTAATATTTTGGAAATTGTGCAAATAGATTTCTTTGAAATAGAAGAAAATGATGAATACAAAAAAATAATTCAAAAGGTTGTTCAAACTTGCTTTGAAACAGAAAAGCTTATGAATACAAATCTATATTTAAATGTTATATTAACAAATCCAGAAACAATAAGAGCAACAAATAAGCATTATAGAGAAATTGACAAAGAGACAGATGTGCTATCTTTTCCAATGTTTCAAAAAGAGGAACTTGATAAATTAGTAGAAGAAAGCCAAACCAAAAAAGAAATTGTTGAAGATGTTTTAGGGGATATAATGATTTCTATTCCAAGAGTTATAGAACAAGCAAATGAGTATGGTCATAGTGTAGAAAGAGAGCTTGCCTACATGGTAGTACATGGATTTTATCATGTAATGGGATATGATCATATAAAAGAAGAAGATAAAGCTATAATGAGACCAAAAGAAGAGTATGTTTTAAATAAATTAAATATAACAAGATAGTAGGGAAGTAGTATGAAAAAAGACGATCATAAAATGAAAAACGACAACTTTTTTGAAGCCTGGGGAAATGCAACAAACGGAATAATTTACTCGGCGACAACTCAACGAAATATTAGAATTCAGCTTGTGCTAGCCGTTATAGTAATGGTGTTATCTTTATTTTATGGACTAAATACGGCAGAATTTTTATGTTTGCTATTTGCAGTTTTTATGGTTATATTTGCAGAATTGATAAACACTGCGATAGAAACTGTGGTTGATTTGTTTGTAGATGTTTATCATCCAAAGGCAAAAATTTCAAAAGATGTTGCAGCCGGAGCGGTTGTGTTGGCAGCATGCAATGCTTTAGTGGTTGGATATTTTATATTTTTTAAAGAAGAAAATTTAAAGGCTATTAGTGATAGCATATTTAATAATATGGTAAAGTCACCAATGCATCTTGCTTTTGTTGCGATTATGTTGGTTGTAATAGCAGTAATCTCTATGAAAGCAGGTTGCTCAAAGAAAACTGAGAGGGGAGAACTTGTAAAAGAGGGATTTGTTCCAAGTGGTCAATCTGCAATAGCATTTGCAGCACTAACAGCAATTTGGCTAAACAGCAAAGATATAGTAACATTTACACTTGCATTAATTTTATCAATATTAGTTGTTGAAAATAGAGTTGGAAGTAATGCTAGAACCAAAGCGGAAATCGTTTTTGGAGCATGTATGGGAGTTTTAATAGTACTGTTAATTTATGGATTAACAATATTTAAAATTCAATAAAAAAGAAAGAGCTTAATGTTCGAATTTTATAAATATAGCAAACAAGGAGTATAAAGTATGAATAATAAAACTAGAATACTTGTAGTAATTTTAATAATAATCGTTATATTATGCGGAGGAATAATTGCCTATAAATTTTATAGAGATAAATCTCAAAATGTAGCAAGTAACGATGAAGAACCACAGAATACAGTTGAAGAACCACCATTAGAAGTTGAAATAAAAACAGTTCAAACTTTTAAGGGTGATGAGAGGCCAATAGCAGTTATGATAGATAATCATAAAGCAGCATTACCACAGGGCGGACTAAATAATGCATATATGGTTTATGAAATTATTGTTGAAGGTGGAGAAAGTAGACTAATGGCATTATTTAAAGGACAAAACCTAGAAAAGATTGGACCTGTAAGAAGTTCAAGACATTATTTCTTAGATTATGCCCTAGAAAATGATGCAATATATGTTCATTACGGTTGGAGCCCACAAGCACAATATGACATTTCTAATTTGGGGGTCAATAACATAAACGGAATTTCAGAAAGCGAGAGTTCTTTCTGGAGAGTAAAAGATAAGAGAGCACCACATAATGTAGCAACAAGCACAGCAAAAATTTTATCAATAGCAGAACGTAAAGGTTACAAAACAACATCTACAAAAGAAAGTGTATTAAAATATGTAACAGATGAAGTTGAACTAACAGATGGTCAGAGTGCAGAAAAAATAACTATTCCATATTCTTATTCAAACGATGTAGAATATACATATGATGCTACAACAAAGAGATATCAAAGATACTCAAAAGGCGTAAAAGAAACTGATTGGAGTACAGGAGAAAATATAACAACAAAAAATATAATAATAACATTTGCAAAAAATTCAGTATTGAATGATGGAGAAAACAAAGACAGACAAACATTATCAAATATTGGAACATTAAATGGATACTATATTACAAATGGTAAGGCAATAAAAATTACCTGTGAAAAGACTTCAAGAAGTGCACAAACTATGTATAAAGACCTAGATGGAAACGAAATAAAAGTAAATGACGGAAATACATATGTTCAAATATGCCCAATAAATGCAAAAGTAACAATAGAAGGGGCAGAGGAAACCGTAACAGAGGATGTTGATTAAAGAAAAAATAATTCGTGTTATTTAGTAATACGAATTATTTTTTTTTGGTAAACTTTAATAGCTTTGTAAATAAAAATATGATATACTATATTTGGAATAAATTGTTATTATAAATTATGGAGGTAGAAATGGAGAATGTTGATATTTTTAATAAAAGAAGAGAAAAATTAGAAAATATAAGAGAAAGAGGCAAATTGGAAAAAAATGAATATAGTATTTCAGTCCATGTTTGGCTTCTTGAAGACGATAAATTATGGATTCAGCAACGTTCTAATGAAAAGAAGATATTTCCCGGATTATGGGAACAATCAGGTGGAGGCGTTATAAGTGGTGAGACCAGCTTAGAAGCTGTAAAAAGAGAAACGAAAGAAGAGTTAGGATTAGATATACAAGATGAAGAGATAACATATATAGGAAGTTATACAAGGGTAAAAGATATAGTTGATATATGGTTAGTACAAAGAATATTTTCAAAATATAAAATAATATTGCAAGATGAAGAGGTAGCCAATATTAAAAATGTAACTTTTGAAGAATTTGACAAGATGATAGAAAATAAAGAAATTGTACCAACCATAAATCCATCATATAACTTATTGAAAAATTATTATGATGTATATATGAAGGGAAAAATGCTAAAATAGCTTCTCAAATTTATAATCTTTATCTAAATTCTTATTTAAATACAAACTGCTAATTATTTGCAGTTCTTTTTTTGATTCATCAGATACATTGAATGAATATATTTTTTTCGCAGGTGCGGTGCATATATATTTTAGAGCATCGAAAGTATCTTTAGTAATTTGAATTGCAGATTTATCCACTCTTCCACAGTTGTTACATAAAAAGCCACTGTGAGCTATGCTAAAATAGCAGATATTTTCTGGAGAGTCACAGCTTACACATTTTCCGAGCCTTGGAGAATAGCCTAGTAATACCATAAGACGCAATTCGAAAACAGACAGTATAAAATCTTTGTCCACGTCTGTTTCAGAAATTATATATAATGTATTTAATAACAATTGAAGTATCTTATACGTGTATTGGTTTTCGTCAGTAACATCATATACAAGCCTTGAAATAAAAGAAGCATATGTTAGCTTGTCTAAGTCTTTACGAATATTGTAAAAAACTTCGATAGGCTCGCATGAGTTTAGATTATAAGAATTTACACCACTATATACAACTAAGTCACTAAAACTTAAAAATTGGGTGCCAGCCATAAGAGGACTCTTAGGTTTTCTAGCCCCCTTTGCAGCACAACCAATTTTACCAATATCAGGAGTTAAAATTGATACCATTTTATCAAAATCTCCCATGTTACTTTCTAAAAGAATTATTCCCTTTGTCTTTATTATTCCCATAAATATCCTTCTCGTAATTTATTTGATTATTAAGTGCGTTTTTTTGTAAATCTCTTTCAACATTTTCTACTTCTATTAACTCCAAAAAAGTATTGATATTACCAGTGTTTTTAAAAGTATTCCATGCTAATTTTTTTATCATATGACTCCTCCTAATGTATAACAAATATACTAGCTAATTTTATCTTTTGCTAATTTTAGCTTTTTATACTAAAAATTATTGTAATTTAAATTTCTTAACAAGTGCTGTGTCATTTAGCCAATCTTCTCTAACTTTAACCCACAACTGCAAGTTTATTTTAGTATCCAGCATTTTCTCTAAGTTTTCTCTTGCATATGTTCCAATCTTTTTAAGCATTTGTCCGTTTTTTCCGATGATGATTCCTTTATGTGAATTTCTTAAACAATATATAGTTGCAGAAACGTCATAAATTCCTTCGCCAGTCTTTGTTTTTCTAAATTTCATTTTATCTGTTTCAACATAAATTCCATGAGGAACCTCGTCATCTAATAATTTTAATGCTTTCTCTCTTATTGTTTCTTCGGCAAGTTGCCTTAATGTCTGATCAGTATATTCCTCAGTATCATAATATGCAGGACCTTGTTTTAAGTGAGCTTCAATTTCATCTAACAAAACATTTAAGTTTTTATTTTTAGTAACAGAAATAGGAATAACAGCTTGAAAATTATATTCGTTAGAATATAGCTCGATTAATTTTGCAATTTGAGCTTTATCAACTAAATCAATTTTGTTAATCACAAGAATACATTTTTTCTTAGATTCTATTATCTTATCTAAAATGATTCTGTCGCCTCTGCCAATTTCATCCGATGTGGCATCTATAACAAAAACGACGATATCAACATCTAAAGAAGCTCCGAAGGCTGTTTCAACCATTACATTGCCAAGCTTAGATTTTGGCTTATGAATTCCAGGCGTATCTACGAAAATTATTTGAGAATTAGGACGGTTTACAATTGCTCTAATTGCAGTTCTTGTTGTTTGTGTTTTGTTTGCAACAGCGGCAACTTTTTCACCGACTAATGCATTAATAATACTAGATTTTCCAACATTTGTTCTTCCAAGCATTGATACGAAGCCTGATTTAAAATTATTGTTTGAATTTTCCATAACTTACTCCATTTATATTATAACCTATCTGAAATCAATTTTTTGTAGAAAACAGTAGATTAAAAAAATTATTAATTATTTTGCAAATTATAATGCTAATCAGAAATAACTTGTTTTTTAAAATTCAACATGTCGCTCTTGGTCGGAGCTCCTTCGAACTCCTTAAAAGGCGAGCTTCCAGTTGAATTTTTCAAAAACATAAATTATTTCTGATTAATATTAATATAAAATACTAATCATATTGCAATGGAATTATATAATATTTTTTGCAATGTGTCAAAATTTATGCTATACTATCAATTGAAATTTTTGAAAAAAGAGGGAAAACTATGTATTTGATAGTGGGGCTTGGAAATCCAGAGCCAGAGTATTCTAAAACAAGACACAATATGGGATTTGATGTAATAAATAAATTATCTGAAAAATATAAAATAGAAGTAAAAAAAGAAAAGTTTAATGGACTATTTGGAACAGGTGTTATTGAAGGTGAAAAAGTAATATTGTTAAAGCCACAAACATTTATGAACGCGAGTGGAGAATGTGTGGAAAAGTTTGCTAAATTTTATAAGATAGAAGCAAAAGATATAATAACAATATTTGATGATATAGATATAGAAACTGGAACTATGAAAATAAGAAAAAAAGGCGGAGCTGGGACTCACAATGGAATGAAATCCATGGTAAAAGAGTTAAATACTACCGATTTTCCACGTGTTAGGGTCGGAACAGGGAAACAAGAAAAAATAGCTGATTTAGTCGATTATGTCATAGGAAGAGTTAATGATGAGGAATATAAGAAACTAGAAATTGGTGTGGAGAAAGCAGAAGTTGCAGTTGAAGAAATTTTGAAAATTGGAATAGATAATGCAATGAATAGATTGAATTGAAGGAATATAACAAAATGAAAGATATAATAATTAATCAAAATGAGGATGGTAGTAATTTAATAGCATTAGTTGAAAATGGTAAGTTAATTGAGAAATATGATGATGACGAATCTATTAAAGCTAATGAAGGAAATATTTATTGTGGAATTGTGAGAGACCTTTTACCAGGAATGCAGTCAGCTTTTGTTGACATTGGAGAAGATAAAAATGCGTTTATACATATAAAAGATGTAATACCAAAGGTAAGTAATGTGACAGGTAATAAAGATGAAAATCTTGAAAAATATAAAATAAAAGACTATTTAAAAGTAAATATGCCAGTATTGGTACAAGTAAAAAAGAGTGAGGAAAACCTAAAAGGAGCAAGAGTATCAACACATATTAGCATAACCGGAAGATTATCTGTATTAATGATAAATGTAGATTTTATAACAGTTTCTCAAAAGATTGAAAACAAAGAAGAAAGAGCAAGACTAAAAAAGCTAGCTTCTGAAATATTAAGTGAATTAAATGAAGACGGTAAATATGGATTAATTTTAAGAACATCAGCCGAAGGCAAGGAAAAAGCTGAAATAGAAAAAGATGTTGCAGATTTAATAGAAATATGGAAAAAGATAAAAGCAGCATATGATGAAAATTTTAAAGATAAAAGACCAGAACTAATTTTCCAAAATTATGATGTAATATCAAAGTTTTTAGTAAGTGTATTAGAAACTGATGTAGATAGAGTAATTGTTAACTCAAAAAATACCTATGAAACAGTATTAGAATATTTAAAGAAAATTGGAAAAGAAAATGTTGAAGTTGTTTTAAATAAGAATGAGGATTTAACCCAAATGCATGATATAGCTGGGCAAATAGAAGAAATGAAAGAGAGAAAAATATGGCTAAAATGTGGAGGATTTATAACAATAGATAAAACAGAAGCACTAACAGCCATAGACATAAATTCTGGAAAATTCACAGGAAAGAAAAATTCAAGCAAGGAAAATACAATATATAAGGTTAATCAAGAAGCAACGGTAGAAATAGCAAAACAACTAAGGCTTAGAAACATAAGTGGAATAATCGTAATAGATTACATCGATATGGAAGAAGAGCAGGACAGAAAAAATATAATGAATTTATTAGAAAAAGAGTTGAAAAAAGATAGAAGTAAAACGCAAGTAATGGGTTTTACAAAGTTAGATTTATTAGAAATGACAAGAAAAAAACTATAAACATTGACAAGAACAAATTTATGTGATAAAATTATAGCCTGTAAGCCGCCTGAGTCGGGCAACTAAATGCTAGATTATTAAAAATAAACTAGATGCCTTGTATTTTATGCTTAGCGAGTATACATATAAAGGGAGGTGTACAATTAATGTACGCAATAATTGAAAGTTGTGGAAAGCAATACAAAGTAGCAGAAGGTGATGTTGTATTCTTCGAAAAATTAGATGCTGAAGAAGGAAAGAAAGTTTCTTTTGATAAAGTTGTTTTAGTATCTGATGACAAAAAAGTAGAAGTTGGAGCTCCTTATGTTAAAGGTGTAAAAGTTGAGGGAAAAGTATTAGCTAATGGAAAAGGTAAGAAAATAGTTATCTACAGATACAAAGCTAAGAAAAATGAAAGAAGAACTCAAGGACATAGACAACCATTCACAAAGGTTGAAATAACATCTATAAAAGTTGCTGCAGAGAAGAAAGCAGAAACAAAATAATAATTATATAGAGAATATAAAAACATGAAGGGAGTGAAACATAATGGCTCATAAGAAAGGTCAAGGTAGTGTTAAGAACGGAAGAGACAGTGAGTCAAAACGTCTTGGACTAAAAAGAGCTGATGGTCAAGTTGTTCCAGCTGGAAACATTCTAGTAAGACAAAGAGGAACAAAATTCCATCCAGGAAAAAATGTTGGCATAGGAAGCGATGATACTTTATATGCAAAAGTAACAGGAACAGTTAAGTTCGAAAGACTTGGAAGAGATAAGAAACAAGTTAGTGTATATACTGCTGAAGAATTAAAAGCTATGGCAGCTAAAATAGAAGCTCCAAAGGCTGAAAAAGTAGAGAAAAAAGTTGAAAAGAAAACAACAACTAAAAAAGCTACTACAAAAAAAGCAACAGCAGAAAGCAAATAATGTGAAATCCTAATGTTGGAGAAATCCGATGTTAGGATTTTTTGAATATATAAAATTATATTCAAGAAAAAATAATAGGATTTCGCAGAAGTATTGTAAAATTAAGGCAAATCTTATATAATATATAAAGAAAAAAATAAGTTAATAGAACGGGAGAATAATATGGAAAAAGTAAAAAGGATTTTAACAGGAGATAGACCAACAGGAAAACTTCATATAGGTCATTATTTTGGCTCTTTAAAGAAGAGGGTAGAAATGCAAGATTCAGGTTTATATGATCCATATATTTTAATTGCCGATGTGCAAGCATTAACAGATAATTTTAACAATCCAGATAAAGTAAGAAAAAATGTAAGAGAAGTTGCAATGGATTATTTATCTGTTGGAATAGACCCTGAAAAGACAACAATATATATTCAATCTATGATACCAGAAGTTGCTGAACTTACAGTGTTTTACTCTAATTTAGTAACTATTGCAAGGCTAGAAAGGAATCCAACCGTTAAAACAGAAATAGCTCAAAAAAGAGATGTATTCGGAGAAAGTGTTACATATGGATTTTTAGGATATCCAGTAAGCCAAGCAGCTGATATAACATGTTTCGAAGGCGAATTAGTCCCAGTTGGGGAAGACCAGTTACCATTAATTGAACAGTGCAGAGAAATTGTTAGAAAATTTAATTCTATCTATGGAGATGTTTTAATAGAACCAGAAGCAGTCTTATCATCAGCAAAAAGAATAAAAGGCTTAGACGGCAACGAGAAAATGGGAAAATCTTTAGGAAATGCAATATATTTATCTGATAGCGAAGAAGAAATAACAAGAAAAGTTATGAGTGCTGTAACAGATCCAAAGAGAATAAAAAAAGATGATTTAGGAAACCCTGATGTATGCATGGTTGCATACTATCATAATTTATTCTCAACAAAAGAAGAATATGAAAACGTATGTGCAGAATGTAGAGCAGGAAGCCGTGGTTGTGTAGCTTGTAAAAAACAATTAGCACATAACATAATAGAAACTTTAAGACCAATTAGAGAAAAGAGAAAATATTATGAAGACCATCCAGAAATAGTAGATAAAATATTAATGGAAGGGACAGCAAAGGCACAAAAAGTTGCACAAGAGACGATGAAAAAAGTAAAGAAAGCAATGAAATTAGATTATTTTGAATAAATTTAATAATAAAAAATAATTTCCATTTTTAAAAATAAGGTCGAGCCCGCCTTTTGAGGAGTCCTAAGGAGCTCCGAACAAGGGCGAAATACCGAGATTTTTAAAAATTGAAATTGTTTTAATATAATTAAATGATTGTAAAATAGAATGTGAGGAATAAAATAATGTTTACAGATTATGCAAAAATTTATGTAAGCTCTGGAAAGGGTGGAAATGGTGCAGTGTCTTTTAGGAGAGAAAAGTACATTGCAGCAGGTGGCCCTGACGGAGGAGACGGAGGAAAAGGTGGAGACGTCTATTTTGAAGTTGACCAAGATAGCAATACACTTATAGATTTTAGATACAAGAAAAAGTTTAAGGCTCAAAATGGTGAAAACGGAGAAGGTGCACGTAAATCAGGAAAGAGTGGAGAAGATTTATGTATTAAAGTACCTATCGGAACTGTTGTAAGAGATGCCAAGACTGAGGAAATTTTAGCTGACATGTCTGAAAAAGGACAGAAAACTCTTGTGCTACGTGGTGGCAGAGGCGGAAAAGGAAATACTCATTTTGCTACATCTACGAGACAAGCTCCAAGATTTTCACAAGGTGGAGAAGAAGGAGAAGAAAAAGAAATTATACTTGAGTTAAAATTACTTGCTGATGTTGGATTAATAGGATATCCAAGTGTTGGAAAATCAACGATATTGTCTGTTGTAACAGCAGCAACTCCAAAGATTGCAGACTATCATTTTACAACACTAGAACCAAACTTAGGAGTTGTTAAGCCTGAATATGGAGAAAGTTTTGTAATAGCTGATATTCCAGGATTAATTGAAGGCGCAAGTGAAGGAACAGGTCTTGGAATTCAGTTCTTGAGACACATAGAAAGAACAAGACTTTTATTACATGTAATAGATGTTTCTGCATCAGAAGGACGTGACCCAGTAGAAGATTATTATGTAATAAACAAAGAACTTGAAAAATACAGTAAAAAGCTTGCTCAAAGAAAGCAAATAATAGTTGCAAATAAAATTGATGCAATGCAAGATTCGACTTTATATGAAAGATTGGAGAAACTTGCTAAGGAAAAAGGGTTGGAAATATTTAAGATATCTGCTGCAACTGGTGAGGGATTAAAAGAATTAATGCATGAAGTTGCTAATGTATTAAAAACATTGCCAAAAGAGCAAATAGTAGAGGCAACTGCGCCAAAGAAAGTATATAGATTAGAAGAGGAAGAACCATATACAATCACAAGAAAAGATGATATGTTTGTTGTAGATGGCCCTGCAATAAGAGAATTAATGAGAAAAGTAAATATGGAAGATAATGAATCTTTATATTACTTCCAAAAACGTTTATCTGAATTAGGAGTAAATCAAAAGCTGAAAGATGCAGGAGTACAAGAAGGTGACACAGTAAAAGTATTTGATTATTTGCTAGAATGGGAAGATTAGTTTGAAAAAAATTACAAAATTACAAACTTCTGTTTGACAAACGCCTTTTTTTATGATAATATAGTTGCAGAAATTATTTTAGGAGTGATTAGTATGGCTAGAAAAAGAGATCCTTTAGAGTTAAATAAAAGGGAAAAAGACATTCTAAAATTCATAGAAACTGAATTAAATGAAAATGGATATCCACCATCAGTAAGAGAAATAGGAAAGGCTGTAGGTCTAAAATCAACAGCTACGGTACATTCGTATTTAGGAAGACTAGAAGATGGAGGATATATATCAAGGAAAGATAAAAAAGGTAGAACATTACAGCTTATAAGAGGCGGTAAACCTTACAAACCAGCACAATCAGAAGATAAGAGTGTATATTCTGGTAAAGAAATGGTAGAAGTACCTGTTGTTGGAAGAATAACTGCAGGAGCTCCAATTTTAGCTGTAGAAAATATAACAGATACATTCCCAATACCACTAGACTTTATTGGTAATAGTGACTGTTTTATGCTTACTGTTAGAGGGGAAAGCATGATAGAAGCAGGAATTATGAATGGTGATTATATTCTTGTAAAAAAACAAAATACAGCTGAGAATGGTGAGATCGTTGTTGCTCTAATAGATGACGAGGCAACTGTAAAAACGTTCTACAAGGAAAAAGACCATATAAGACTACAACCAGAAAATTCCACAATGGATCCTATAATAGTACCAAATTGTGAGATATTAGGAAAAGTTGCTGGAGTATTTAGAAAATTATAAAACAATAGACAAAGACATTTAAAGTTATAGTTGGAGTAATAAATTATGAGTAGATTAAAAACATTTGGAAAATATCTTTTAATGTTTGTGGCATTTTATATTTTTGTAACAGTTGCATCAATTGGCTTTATAAAAGGTACATACGAGACAATGGAACAGAATGTTTATTCGAGCGATGAAATACAGATTGAAGTTGACGAAGCAAAATCAACATTTGTTAATGGATATGTAAAAGGAAAATTAACCAATAATAGTGATTCAGATATACATTCGAAATATGTTAAGATTAATTTCTTGTCTAAGAAAGGTAATGTGATTTTGACAAAATATCTTGATATAGACGAATTGAAAGCAAAAGAAACAAAAAACTTTACCATAAACTTTGAGGCAGAAAATATAAAATCATTCAATATGAGCGTAGTAGACGAATATATACAAGAAAAATCTAATGCTCAACTAATTAATTTATCAGATGCAGAAAATGAAGAAATAAAAAATATATCAATATTTTTATCAGCAATAATATTATTAAAATATGTAATTTTATAACAATAATAAACGGAAAAATAAAAGCAGAAAAAACTGGAAATAAAGTTAACCTGACTTTTATTTTATTTTTTATAAGTATTTATATAAAATGCAGTAAAAGGTTTGAAATTTACTAAAATGTGTAATATAATTGTAACAGTTTAGCAATAATCAGAATTGAAAGGAAGATACTGATGTTAGAATTTGGACAAGATATAGGCATAGATTTAGGAACAGCCACAGTTATTGCATACGTTAAAGGAAAAGGTATAGTTTTAAGAGAACCATCAGTGGTTGCTGTAGACAAAGATACAGGTGATGTACTTGCTGTTGGAAAAGAAGCAAGAAGAATGTTAGGAAGAACACCGGGAAACATAATTGCAACAAGACCATTAAGAGATGGAGTTATATCAGATTACACAGTTACAGAAAAAATGTTAAAGTATTTTATAAATAAAATATGTGGAAAGTATATTTTTGCACCAAGAATAATGATTTGTGTACCATCAAGAGTTACAGAAGTTGAGAAAAGAGCGGTTATTGATGCAGCATCACAAGCCGGAGCAAGAAAAGTATATCTAATTGAAGAACCACTTGCAGCAGCAATAGGAGCAGGCTTAGATATATCAAAGCCGTGCGGTAATATGGTAGTAGATATTGGTGGAGGAACAACTGATATTGCAATTATCTCTTTAGGTGGAACGGTTATAAGCACATCAATCAGAGTTGCTGGAGATAAATTCGATGAGTCGATAGTCAAATATGTAAAAAAGAAGCATAATATCATGATAGGCGAAAGAACGGCAGAAGATTTAAAAATAAACATAGGATGTGTATATCCAAAAATACAGGATGCAGAAATGGAAATTAGGGGAAGAGATTTAATAACTGGATTACCAAAAACAGTTACAGTATATTCAAGTGAAATGCTTGAGGCGCTAACCGAGTGTGCAGAGCAAATTGTGGAAGCTGTTCATTCAATATTAGAAAAAACACCACCAGAATTATCTGCAGATATAAGTGATAGAGGAATATACATGACTGGCGGAGGATGCCTTATAGATGGACTAGATAAATTATTGCAAGAGAGAACAGGAATAAATGTAATGGTAGCACAAGACTCTGTTTCGTGTGTTGCATTAGGAACTGGCAAGGCGTTAGATAATTTAGACGTTCTAGATGGTAAGAAGAGATTGAAAAAATAAACTGACTATATGTTCGAAAATATTGCAAGTAATACTAAAAATATAGTATAATTTTGAATATATTGAATTTTTTAAAGGTGAAATAAATGAATAAAACAAAAAGAAAAATATTCGAAACATCGATGAAACTATTTGCAGAAAAAGGATATGATGCAACTAGCATAGAAGAAATAACTGCAAATGTTGGAGTGGCAAAAGGAACACTGTATTATCACTTTTCAAGCAAAGAAGAAATCTTTCAATTTTTAATTGAAGAGGGAGTGAAACTATTAAAAAACAGTGTTGAAATTAAAACTGAAAAATTGGAAAACTCAATAGATAAAATCAAAGCTGTTGTGTTAATAGAAATAAAGGTACTAGTAAAATATGAAGATTTCATGACCATAGTTTTGAGTGAAATATGGGGCAATGGACCAAGAAGTATTTTATGCAAAAAATATGTATTCGAATATATACAAATGATAGAAAAAATTGTTGAAAATGGAATAAACAAAAAAGAAATAATTGACGGTGATAAAAATGTTATAGCCTCTGGTATATTTGGGTTTACCTGTTCGAGTTTGATTTACAAAATGAGAACAGATAAAGAAATAAATGTACAAGAATTATATTCAGAAATAGAAAAAACATTTATACGAAAATTAAAGAGATAATTAGTATTAGAATGGGGAAAGGAGTGCAGTGGTTTTAAGACTGCTGACGAAGAAAATGAGAATATTAAAAGATTTTAAAATACCAGATTTTAAATTTAAAAAGATTGAAATGAATGATATACCAAATGTTGAAGATGTAAAAGTAGATTATTCGAAAGTTATGGAAGCTCAAGAAAAGAAAAACAAAAAGCATCAACCATATCCAGCAACAGATTATAAGACTGTAAAAGAAATATTTATACATTCCATGAAAAATTACGCAGATGAAACATTAATATTGCAAAAACCAAATCATAAAGAACCATACAAAGAATACACATATAAAAAGTTTGGTGAGGACGTAGTAGACTTGGGGTCTAAACTTATAAAAATGCTACCAAAGAATTCAAGAGTAGTAATTGTTAGTGAAACAACATATGATTGGTATGTATCTTATATGACGTTACTTTGTGGTGCTGGAATAGTTGTTCCTGTTGATAAGGAACTTCCAGAAAATGAACTTGAAAATGTAATTAATAGAGCAAATGCAACTGCTGTAATTTATTCAGCTAAAAAAGAGGATGCAATAAAAAAGATAGAGAATAATGTTCCAACTGTAAAATATTTTATTAAAATGGATTCTGATGAACATATAATGGATAAACACATGGGATTCAATTATCTAATACAAGAAGGAAAGGAAATATTTGATAGTGGAGATACATCATATTTGGATATAGAAATTGATCCAGAAGAATTTAAAATGTTAATATTCACTTCAGGAACAACTTCTAAATCTAAGGGAGTAATGATTTGCAATAGAAATTTGGCAGCTAATATAAATGCAGTTTCAGAATATGTAAAATTATATACTTCAGATAGACTATTCTCAGTACTTCCATTACATCATACATATGAATCAACAATAGGTTTCTTACTTCCATTTGCATGTGGATGTTCTGTTGCTGTATGTGAAGGACTAAGATATATTGTGCCAAACTTGCAAGAATCGAAACCAACAGCAATGCTCGCTGTTCCATTACTAATAGAAAGTCTATATAAGAAAATAAATGAAACAATTAAGAAAAGCAAAAAAGATGGAATGGTAAATTCTATGATACATATTACAAATCTTTTGAAAAATGTAAATATAGATATAAAAAGAAAAGTATTCAAAGAAATATTAGATAACTTAGGTGGAAATCTTAGAATAATAGTTTCTGCAGCTGCGCCAATTGATGCAAAAGTTGGAAAATGGGTAGAAGATATAGGAATAAAATTTTTACAAGGATATGGACTTACAGAAACAGCTCCTATTGCAGCACTAACCCCTGAATATGAACCATCTAGATATGCTTCAACTGGTATGGCCGTAAAGGATACAGACATTAAACTAAAAAATGTAAATGATGCTGGAGAGGGAGAAATTCTTATCAAAGGACCAACTGTAATGCTTGGATATTATGAAGATGAAGAAGCAACAAATGAAGTTATGGAAGATGGATATTTCTGCTCTGGTGATATTGGAAGAATAGACTCAGATGGATTTATTTACATTACTGGTAGAAGTAAGAATGTAATAGTAACACAAAATGGAAAAAATATTTATCCAGAAGAAATAGAACTAATGCTTGGCAAAATTCCAGAAATATCTGAATGTATGGTATATGGAAAGAAAGAATCAGAAGATGCTCATGACAAAGAATTAATAATAACAGCTAAAATTATACCAAACTATACTAAAATAGAAGAGCTACACGGAAAGAATTTATCAGATGATGATATTTATAAAATAATTTGGGATAAGGTAAAAGAGAATAATAAAAAGCTTACATCTTATAAGGCCGTAAAGAAAATTGAAATAAAGAAAGACGAATTTGAAAAAACAACAACAATGAAAATAAAAAGATTCGCAGAAATAAATAAAGATAAGGCTATAAAATAGGCCATATATACTAAAATCGTAATAAAAAAGGTAGAAATATTGCAGTAATTAACAAAAATAGTTGCTGTAATATTTTTGTAATAAAAGTGTTAGAAAAGTGTAATACAAAAACAACCAGTAACTATTGTAATTTTTTGTTGAATAATATATAATTATTTTATATTATAGTGATACATATGAAGAGGAGGAATTTTACAATGTCTAGATCTGGCATAGTAAATGTAAGAATGGTAATAACCGAGGAAAAAATATTATCAAACATAGCGAAAGTTCAAAGATTGATAGATCCAAATAGCAAAAAGCAAATCGTTCAATTAGAAGATGACGCTTTCTTTAAAGATCTAGTAGAATCTATAAAAACATATTTAATCGAATATCCAAAAAAGAAAAACTTCCCAAAGAGTGTGTATAAAGCTGCTTATGGACTTGTAGAATTTGCTACAAATGAATTTGAAGAAAATACAAAGCAAATAGAAGAGTTAATAAGACAAAGAGAGAAGAACATCGCTTTATCAGGTGAACTAAAGGATGTTTTAAACATGGTTGTAAATAAAGAAGATGGCTGGAAAGAATCTATAAAAGAAATGTCAGATGATTTCACAGAAGATATACTAGATACATTAGGTGTAATTGGAAGATCAAAATCTGACAAATCACAAAATTATCAAGATGCATTAAAATTAATAAATGCGAGAATTGCAAACCTAGAATCAAACTTACATATCGAAATAGATATGGAAAGAATTGAAGATAAATCAAAAGCTCTTAGCTACATAGGCATAGAAGTTGCAGATGCATTAAAATTAATACCAGCACCACAAGAAGATGTTGAAGAAGTTGTAGAAGAAAAAATAGAAACAGTTGAACAACCAAAGGCACAAATTTTACAACAGGCACAGCCAGTTGAACAAGATACACAATATTATGAGTCAACAAGAGTGGAAGTAAAACCTTCATTATGGCAAAGATTTAAACAAAGCAAATTTGTAAGAACAATTAAATATATAATGAAGATAAAAGTTGTATTAGATATACCAGCATTACCAAGTGCTGATGAAGACAGAAGATAATATTTTATTTAAATAAATATTATAACTAATGATAAAAAAATTTGCAAAATACAAAGGCATAAAGAAGGCATATAATTTACATATGCTTTCTTTTTAAATTATTATGATAAAAATGGATATAATCAAGAAAATTGTATACAAGCAATTTAAGAAAAGAAAGGAAGATTAGCTGATATGAAAATTGCATTAATAAATGAAAATAGTCAGGCAAGCAAAAATACAATAATTTATAAAGAATTAAAGAATGTTGCAAACATACATGGTGATACAGTATATAATTATGGAATGGAAAGTGCAGAAGAAAATAATTTAACATATGTACAAGCTGGGTTACTAGCAGCAATATTAATAAATTCTAAGGCTGCAGACTTTGTTGTAACTGGTTGTGGTACAGGAGAAGGAGCTTGTCTTGCTTTAAATAGCTTTCCAAATGTTTTATGTGGTCACATAGAGGATCCAACAGATGCATATTTATTTAGCCAAATAAATGCTGGAAATGCGGTAGCATTAGGGTATGCTAAAGGCTTCGGTTGGGGTTCAGAATTGACATTAAGATATATATTTGAAAAATTATTTGAGGCACCAGCTGGTGGTGGATATCCAAAAGAAAGAGTTGTACCAGAGCAGGCTAATAAAAAGATATTAGATGAAGTAAAGAAAATTACGCATAAAGATATGCTTACAATTTTAAAAGAGATTGATAGAGAATTTTTACTTCAAACAATAAATAGAGAACAATTTAAAAAATATTTCTTTGAGAATGCAGAAGAGGGAGAAATAAAAGAATTTATAAAAGAAATTATGAAATAAGAAATGAAAACAGTATCTATATTTCAAGATGCTGTTTTTTTTGGTGGGCAGAGATGGATTTGTCAAGCTACGTCGGGAAAACCGTCCACAGGACGCTTTTCTAATCCTCCTTTTCGAATCCGTTTTTTTATGAGAAACAAAAAAAGTAATATTCTTTTCGGAATACTACTTAATTCTTGGTGGGCAGAGATGGATTCGTCAAGCCGCGTCGGGAAAACCGTCCACCGGACGCTTTTCTGATCCTCCTTTTCGAATCCATTTTTTTATGATAAACAAAAAAAGTAATATTCTTTTCAGAATACTACTTAATTTTTGGTGCGAACAACGTAGATATCTACAACTTTCTTCGATTCTCATAACGACCGATACAAATATCAATCAAGTTAATAGAATCATATCATATTTTTATTAAATTGCAACTGAATTAGACAAAAATACTTTTTGAAAATAATTTATTTTAAAAAGAAAGTAACCTATATATTGATTATATAGGCTACTTATTTTTGCTAAATCTTTTTATTTTTATTTTTTGGTTATCTTATTTTTTGATTTAGCTTTTTTTAGTTCATTTACAGGAGCTACACTTTACCTAATATTATAAATTAATCAGTCTACTGCATTTTGACTTATGCACTTATTTCAACGTGTTACTTTAAGTACGGTCATAATTTATAATTTAGTGTGTATTATTTGCCACATACTTTATTCTATAACTATCTCAACTATTCAGTCATACTTGGGCTTTCTGCCTCAGGACTTATGCTCTTATTTCTACATGTTACTTTAAGAACGGTCATAGTATATTGATAATTGTTGTTATAGGAAGTATGGGCGCCCATACTTCATTTCGTTTCGTATTCACTAATTCGAATAAAGTATGGTAGAACCTACCCCCTTTAAGTCACCTTATCGACTTAAACTAACTTTATTATAGCACTAATTTAGAATTATGTCAAATTTTTTATAATTTGTAATATATTGAAAAATATAGTATGATATAAGGTATATGAGCTTTATAAGAGTGATTGGAGGTATTGATATGAAGATTACACAAAAATTAGAATGGGATTATGAAGAAAATAAAATAACATCAACAGATTTTATAATAAGAGATACAATTAAAGATGTAGTTGCTGCTGAACTTTTCATTCAAATTGTTGAAGAATTATATGATAAAAATATCTTTAAAAATTGGAGTGGACTAACAGGAAATGCTCATATAAGAATACCACTAGATGGCTTATCTAAAGAAAATTTTCTTATAGCAAAGCAAAATTGTGAAAACAATCCTATATTTTAGCCATTACAAACATCACAAGTTTATATTTTACAAAGTTTATGATAGTAGTTCTATATTCTTCATCAACTTCTTTTAGCATAGTATCAAATTTATCATACATTTCTGTTTTATTGTACAAGATATTAGACCAATTACTTGTAGATAAACATATTCCTAATCTTAATTTATCTTTTGAACTCATATTATTTATTATATTTACCAAATATTTAACTTTCTCATTTTCCATATATTTAAATTACCTCCATATTAAAATTTTATATCATTTTTTCTTCTATTTTTTCAACTTTGTTTTCATTGGGTATGGTTACTTTTCTATAAATATTATTAGCTATTTCATTGTCGTTGTCATCAAATATTCCGTTTTTATATAAGTCATCACTAACTATTTTATAATTTTTACTTTTATCATAGCATATTCGCTTATGGAAATGGTTCATAATATTATTCCAAAAGTCTTTAAATTTTTTCAGATCTTGTTTTATTTTTTCCTTTTCAGCTTGTAATTTATTTATGATTCTATCTTTAGTTGATATTTCATTTTTAAGTTTTTCATTCCTCTAGTACAATTTTCCATTATTGGAACACCTACAATATGCATATGAGGAGAGGTCTCATCAAAATGTATTGTGGCATTTACTACTTTAAAAGTTGGTACAATTTTTACTAAATCTTTTACTTGTTCCTTATACACATCAATCATTTTTAGCCTATATTCATTACTTTTATCATTCCAAAAATCCATATCTCCAAGTTCTATTATAATTTCACAAGCTATATCATTTTGAGAATCACATACCTTTTTAAAATAATTTTTAATTTTCCTATCCTCACGATTTTGTTTAGTATTATATTCAATTCTAGCTGATTCAAACTCATCTAAATATACTTGTTTTACATCATTTACAATATCATTAGTACCATATATTGTTCTAATTAGTTCTCTATGATTATCATAATCTCTTAAATTGTGTTTATTAACATCTGATAAGTCTTTTGCATTTTGAATTGCATTATTAGATAGAGAAGTAGTACCAGATACATTTTTTTTTGCAACTTTCTTTGCTAATTTACTTTTGTTTTTATCACTACCTAAGTGAAAAGAATATGCCAATTCTTGCTCCATAAAATCCCTCCTTTGAAATTTCCTCGTAGCTATGGACTTTGGCTTTGCCATAAGTCCTAACCCCCTATGAGTTTTGACATTCTATCAAAACTCGGGGGCTCTGCGAGGCAATAAAATTTATCCTACATAGACAAATTTTATTCAAATTAACTATCACCACTTTCATTTTTATTTTATAAAAACAAAACGTGCCACGTTAATTTTTTTCTTCAGTATTATCTTCGCAGAACTTTACTGGTTTAACACCCACTGAAATAGGAACAGGTTCTTTCATATAAATCACACTATCATTACTTTCATCTGGAATATAATCAAATGCTGTATCAATATCTTGCATTTCAAACTTATCTTCTTCGTTAATATATAAAATTCCAAATCTATATTTTTCCATTTTATTATTAGGATCTAATTTATAATAATCTTCTAATGGGAACACTCTAACAATAGCACTATTATCTTCAGCAAAGTTAAAATAAAACATTTGCTTTTGTAAATAATATGTTGCCTCTGTAAAATGAACATCATAATATTGTTGTAACCTCATTATTAAATCAGCTTTTTCTTCTCTTGTATAATCTTTCCAAGTTTTAGTTTTCTCTTGATATTCTTTATCTAGTTTTATTTTATTAATAAAATCAATATCTCTTTTTAACAAAATATCTTTTGGAGTAAATTTTAGTTCTTCTGTGTAATTTGTAATATTTAGTTTTTCTTCAAGTTCTACAATAGTTTTTTCAACAATATGCTTTTCTTCGTTATATTCCTTTAATTCAAAAGCTCCATTGATATATGCTTTTTTTATCCTTTCAAGTTTAGATTTCTGATTATTTATTTCTTTTTCTAATTGTTCTTTAGGTTCATCAAATTTTTGTTTTATCATAGGCAAAAAGAATTGATTTACAACAGAATCATACTCAGTTAATTCATCTATAAATTGTTCGAAATATTCATTTATTACATTTTCTTTAACTTGAATTTTACAATCATTGCAATAATAGTAGAAGTATGTTTTCCCATTTTTCTTTGTAGTAGCTTTACCACCTAAAATACGATTGCATTTAGGACATTTTAGTTTTTGTAAATACAAATAGGTGAGTGTTCTTTGATAACTCCTTGAATTTTTCTTTTTTTGAACTTGGCAATCAGCCCACATCTCTTTTGAAATAATAGGTTCAACAACATCTTCATAATATGTTGGATTTTTTGTCCTTTTTCCGTGAATAAAATCACCTTTGTATATTTCATTTTCAAGAATGGTTTGTATTGTAGAATCTCTCCAATTATCTTTTCCTAATACTTTTTCTTCATTGAATAGATTACTTATTTTTTGATAAGAATAACCATTATAATATAAATCAAATATTCTAACTATAACATCTTTTGTAGCATAGTATATTACTAGTTTTTTATCTTCGTGTTTATATCCTAATGGGGCAATATGTGGAATATGACCACATTTAATTGCACCAGCTAGTCCTACTTTAGTTCTTTCACTTGTTCTTTCAATTTCATTTTGACTAACACTCATTAATAACTTTGAAATTATTTTACCATTTGCACTAGTTGTATTTATTTCATCATTTACACAATCCAAATAAGCATCGTTTTCATCTAGAAATGTCATTAAATTTTCCCAATCATAAATACTTCTTGTTATTCTATCCAACTTTAAAGCAACAATAGTATTTATTCTTTTAGCTTTTATATTATCTTTTAATCTCTCAAACTCTGGTCTATGATTACCAGTCTTAGCACTAATTCCAGCATCTTGATAATAATCTATTATTTCATAACCTTTAAATTTACAAAAAGATTCTAATCTTTCTTTTTGTTCTGGAAGACTAAAACCTTCTCTTGCCTGGTCTTCTGTTGATACTCTCATATATAAGCCACATTTTTTCTTTTCATCTTTCAATTTTCAAACCTCCAATCTAACAAAAAAGAGACATCAAAGTACAATACGAGTACTTTTGACATCTCTTAAATCCGTTTAACAAAATACAATATAATTGTAATATAATATAAATTTTTCAAATATTCTTCTAACTCTGATAATTTTATCTTTTTAGATAAGTTTGAAATATACACATCATTTGAATAATTGAAAACTAAAAAAGTAATACTTTTAATAATCACTTTATGTGGCTCAATATATGTAAGATTAGTTTTTTCTAATTTCCTAATGCTACCATTTATAAAAGTAGGAGTAACTTTAGCAAATTCACATATAAATTCAAGTCTCTGTTTTAGACATTTTTCAAATTGTAATTCTTGTTTAATTATTTTCAATTTTAACACAATCCTTTCATTTGGATGATTTTTATATTGTTTTTAGACAACAAAAAAATCAACCAGATTTTATTTTCTGATTGATTTTTGTATCTATCTGTTTATTAGTTCGAACAGATACGTCATTGGTGGGCAGAGATGGATTCGAACCATCGTACCCTTACGAGAACAGATTTACAGTCTGCCGCCTTTAGCCACTCGGCCATCTGCCCATTTAGCCATTTAAAAAATAATAAATGGTGCACCCTCAAGGATTCGAACCTTGGACCGACCGGTTATGAGCCGGTTGCTCTGACCAACTGAGCTAAGGGTGCATTTCTTAACGCACTTAGAAGTATACAATATTTTTGAATAGATGTCAATACATTTTTTGAAAAAACCTAAAATTACTGAAATTATTTTTTGATACATATATTAATAACTAAAAATTGAAAAGAAGTATAATGCAAATGTAGGAATGATAAACATATGCTATTTACTTTTTTAAAAAAAGATGATAAACTACATACAGAGTACGTAATTCATTTGTAATGAGGAAGGAGTTGCATAACTATGCGGCCGTTCATTGTCGAATTTTTAGGTACACCTGAAGCTGGTAAGACTACCAGCGTGAAAATGCTGAGAAGAAGCTTGGAGGAAAAAGGCTATAAAGTTGGGTTAGTTAGAGAATCGGCGGAGATTGTACCTGATATGTTTAAAACAGGTAGTTCCAAAGGTAACATCTGGATGACCTTGAAGACAGCACAGAAACTTTATGAAGAAATCAATAATGACAGAGATATCGTTTTGGTAGACCGTGGCATTGTGGATTCTCTCTCGTGGAACTATTTGTATGCTAAACGTGGTGAATTTTCCGAAGAAAAAAGCAAATGTGTTGAAAATTTCTTTGAAGCTATTGGAGTTAAGACTGATTTCATTGTAGCACTTACTATTCCGACCGAAGAAAGCATTAGAAGACGAGGCGGAGAAGGTCACGTTGTAAACAGAAAGTTTATTGAGGAGTTCAACAGAGAAATCATTGGCAACTTTTTAAAAAGCGTGGAAATTGATAAGGTGCTGTTAAATACTGAAAGCAAGACTCCTGCGGAGGTGCATGACTGGTTGCTGGGGGCAATTGAGGAAAGTTATGCAAAATTCAAAGAAAACAGTGCAAGCAAAGAAGAGGAGTAAATACAATTTGACAAAATATGACGGGGGAAGTATATAAAACATATCCCCCGTTTGTAATTAATATAAAAACTTGAAAGGAGTGTATGGTACTAACTTTAGTATCATATAGAAAAATATAATGAAAATTTCAACAAAAGGTAGATATGCATTAGCAATAATGCTGGATTTGGCTATGAATAATCCAGAAGAATATATATCATTAAAAGATATTGCAACAAGACAAGAGATTTCAATAAAATATTTAGAAAAAATAATTGCAATATTGAATAAGGCAGGTTATGTGAAAAGTTCTAGAGGAAATGCCGGAGGATACAAGCTTGCTAGAAAACCAGATGAATATAAAGTTGGGGATATTTTGAGAACTGCGGAAGGGGATTTAGCTCCAACAACATGTGTTCAGGAAGGATGCCATAAGCAAGATAGTTGTTTAACATATTCTTTCTGGCAAGGGCTAGATAATGCAATTGAAAATTATGTGGATAGTAAAACTTTAGAGGATTTGATAAAAAAATAGATAAAAGGCGAACTCTTATTTTAAAATTAAGAATTCGTCTTTTGAAAATCATACGCATTTTTTTGTCTATAGTTTATATTATGTTTTAACATGTTTTTGTAACAGATTGCATAATTCTTTCTTCATACACAGCTGTTATTCTGATTCATGACATTTTGTAATGAATTGTACAGTTTGCTCTCAGTTACTAAATTGTACCAGTTTGTACATTACCATTTGGCATTTGTAATTTCTTTATTTAATTTATCTGCTTGCTCTTGAGATAAATATTTATATTCTAGCATTGATGAAACAACCTTACGCTGTCTGCTCTGAGTTAAATTAAAATTTACTGTTGGCGCATACACACTTGGTGCATTTGGAATTCCGGCAAGCATTGTGGCATCATAAAGAGTCATATCTTTTGGCTCTTTTTTTAGGTAGCCTTCGCAGGCTTCTTTTATCCCATAATATCCGTTCCCAAAGTATATTGTGTTTACATATAGTTCTAAGATGTCGTCTTTCGAGTAATCTTTTTCGAGCTTGAAACTTAGAATTCCTTCAGCAACTTTACGGCTTACAACATCATCTTCAGATATGAAGTATAAGTTTTTTGCTGTTTGCTGAGTAATTGTGCTACCACCTTCTTTAAATTCTTTCTGTTTTATGTTACTGACTATTGCACGAGCTAGAGCAATTGGATCGATTGCTCCATGATTGTAATATCTGTGGTCTTCAACTGCAATTACTGCATTTTTGTAATAGTCTGGTAAATATTTTAAAGATACGAAGCTTTCATCTGATTTTATAGATGAAATTTTATCATCAAGACTTATTGATGATAGTTTTGAGTCATACAACTTTTTTCCATTCATATAGAATACACTGAACACAATGATAATTATGATTAATAAAAATAATAAAAGTCTTCTTATAAATTTCATATAAAATTCATCCCTTCAAATTATATTAAATAGTATTATTGAAAAAATCTTTATTAAATAATTTTGTAAATATTTTCTGCAATGTTAATTTTACTAAATATATTATAACATATAGAATATGAATTTAAAGTGACTTTAGAAAAATAAAGTTTAGTAAATATAATTAGAACTAATTTAGAGTCTAAAAATTAAGAAAAAATTTTTTCGTTAAATTTAAAAAAATTGTCAAAAAGGTTTGACAATTTCTGTTTGTTAATACATAATATAGAATGATGATATTAAACGATGAGATGAATTTGATAAGTTACGAAGGAGGAAATTTAATGTACGTATTTAATAAAATAACAGTAACTCCACAACTACCAGAAAGAATTAATAAATTATCTGAAATTGCTGGTAACCTATGGTGGGCTTGGAATACAGATTTCTTAAAATTATTTAAGGTAATTGATGGTGATTTATGGGAGACTGTTGGAAAGAATCCTGTTAAGTTTTTAAAACTTGTTTCACAGGAGAGATTGGAAAATGTAGCCGAAAATCCAGAATTTTTGAAGGAATATGATAAAATTGCAAATGATTTTTATGACTACATGAATAGTAAATCAACATGGTTTAAGAAAAATTATCCAGATAATAAGAATGATTTGATTGCATATTTTTCAGCAGAATATGGATTAGACCAAATTTTACCAATATATTCTGGTGGACTTGGAATTTTGTCAGGAGACCATTTAAAGTCAGCAAGTGATTTAGGTATACCACTTGTGGCTGTTGGATTATTATATAAAAAAGGATTTTTCCATCAAATTATAAATGGTTATGGACAACAATATGAAGAAGATAGAGAAAATGATATAGATACTCTACCAATATATCCTGTAAAAGATGTAGAAGGCAAAGATTTATTGGTGTATGTAAATATGCCTAAAAAAAGAGTTTATCTAAAGGTTTGGCAAGTTAATGTTGGAAGAGTTAAATTGTATTTGATGGATTCTGACATAGATGCAAACATTCCTGAATATAGAGGTATAACAGCTCATTTATATGGTGGAAACCAAGAAATGAGAATCCAACAAGAAATTGTTCTTGGAATGGCTGGAACAAGTCTTCTAAAAACTTTAGGATTAAATCCTACTGTATATCATATGAATGAAGGACATTCTGCTTTCTTAATATTAGAATTAATGAAGAATATTATTAAAGAGAAACAAGTAAGTTTCGATATGGCAGAGGAGATTGTTGCTGCAAAAACAGTATTTACAACTCATACTCCGGTTCCAGCAGGAAATGATATATTCCCACTATCTTTAGTTGAAACTTATTTTAAAGATTATTGGAATAGATTTTCTATTACCAAAGAAGAATTTTTTAGATTAGGAATGAAACCAAATGCAGATTTATCTAATACTGGATTTAACATGGGAATTCTTGCTTTAAAATTCTCTGGAAAGAAGAATGGAGTAAGTAAATTACATGGTGCGGTTTCGAGAGAATTATTTGGAGAGGTATGGCCAAACATAGCCCCAAATGAAGCTCCAATAGATTATGTAACAAACGGAATTCACACTTGTACATGGCTTGCACCAAATTTAAAGAGATTATTTAATGAATATTTAAAACCATATTGGCAAGATGATATCAAGAATGATGCAACCTGGCAGAAGATTGCTGATATTCCCGACCAGGAATTATGGAATGCTCATATGGAAAGAAAAGTTAAGCTTTTAAAATTGGTAAAGGAAAATATAACAAATAGATTAAAAAGAGAAGGATATCGTTATAGTGATATAAATGATATCACATCAAAATTAGATCCAAATGCTTTAACAATAGGATTCTCTAGAAGATTTGCTACATATAAGAGAGCTACTTTAATATTTAAAGATTTAGAGAGAATAACACAAATACTAAACGAGGCTGGAAAACCAGTTCAAATAATATTTGCAGGAAAGGCACATCCATCAGATAATGGAGGAAAAGATTTAATAAGATATATTCACGAATTATCTATGAAGCCTCAATTTAAAGGTAAGATTTTCTTACTAGAAAACTACAATATAGGTATATCTAAATATTTAGTAAGTGGTGTTGATGTATGGCTAAATAATCCAAGAAGACCAATGGAAGCATCTGGTACATCTGGACAAAAGGCAGCTGTAAATGGCGTTATAAACTTTAGCGTGCTTGATGGCTGGTGGGCAGAAGGATATAACCAGAAAAATGGTTGGACAATAGGAACCAATGCAGAATATTCTTCTTATGAAGAACAAGATAATGCTGATAGTGAGAGCATTTATCAAACATTAGAAAATAAAATAATTCCAACATTCTTTGACAAAGACGAAAACGGAATATCTAAGAGATGGATGGAAATAATGAAGCAATCTATAATGTCTAATGCTGGAAGATACAGCACAGCTAGAATGCTTATAGATTATACAAATAAATTTTACATGCCACTTTGCAATTTGTACAACAAATATTACACAGATTTATCATCAGTTGCAGAATTTAATAGTTGGAAAAACAATTTATATTCGAACTGGAATGATATAACAATAAAACAAGAAAAGGGTAACTTAGATAATATCACAGTAGATGCTGGAAACAACATTACAGTTAGATGTAAAGTATATCTACCAAACATTGATAAAAACTCCATAGAAGCACAAGTTTACTATGGACAAATAATGGAAAATGGTATAGTAGATAAAATTCAAATAATACCAATGAATTTAATAGGCAGTGATGATGAAAAGAAAGAATATGAGTATGAAGCAACAGTTGAACTTACAACTGGCGGAAACTATGGTTATACATTTAGAGTAATGCCTAAAAATGAAATGTTATTAGACCCAGCAAACTTGGATTTAGTAAAATGGATAACAAAATAATTAGACCAAAAGAAAAGCCTTGACGCACAAGGCTTTTTGTAATATAATGGTTACATAATTTTAAAGAGAAAATGCAAAGTTTTGTAAATATAAGAACTTTGCTTTTTAGAAAGGGTTGTTAAATATGGCAGACATAAAAGAATTAATGCAAGTACGTAGAGATAAAATGCAAAAGCTAATAGATAATGGTGTAAACGTACATCCAGAGAGATATGAGAGAACACATCAAATTAAAGAAGCAAGGGAATTACCAGACGGAACAAAAGATGTTTCGATTGCTGGAAGAGTAATGTCTAAGAGAAAATTAGGAAAGATAAGCTTCTTAGATTTAAGAGATTTAGAAGGACATCTTCAATTAGTTATTAAAAAAGAAGATTTGGGAGAAGATGTATATAAATTCTTACACGAAACAGTTGATATAGGTGACTTCATTGGAGTAAAAGGAGAGATATTTACAACTCAAGCAGGAGAAAAATCACTTCAAGTTTATGAATATACATTCTTAGGAAAGGCAATTCGTCCACTTCCAGAAAAATTCCATGGTTTAACAGACCAAGATGCAGTATATAGAGAGAGACATCTTGATTTAATCATGAATGATGATGCTAAAAAGAGATTTGTATTAAGAACAAAGTTTATCAGATTAATGAGAGAGTTCTTAGATACACATGAATTCTTAGAGGTAGATACACCAGTTCTTCAAAATACAGCTTCTGGAGCAACAGCAAAACCATTCATAACACACCACAATGCATTAGACATGGACGTATATTTAAGAATATCTCCAGAATTAACATTGAAAAAACTTATAATTGGTGGATTTTCAAATGTGTATGAAATTGCAAGAGACTTCAGAAATGAGGGAATGGATGCAAACCATTTACAAGACTTCACAATGGTCGAAGGATACAGCGCTTATTGGTGCTATAGAGATAATATGAAATTCTTAAGAGAAATGATTATATACATATTATCAAAATTATTCGATGGAAACTTAAACATCAAAATTGGAGAACAAGAAATTGACTTTGGTGGAGAATGGCAAGTAGTATCATTCAGAGATTTAATACTTAAAGACTGTGGAATAGATATTGACAAATTCGAAACAGCAGAAAGTTTACTTGCAGAAATAAAAGCAAAAGGAATAAAACTAGAGGCAGACAACTTAGAACAATTAGGAAGAGGAAATTTAATAGATACATTATACAAAAAAGTAAGTAGACCAAACATAATAAACCCAACATATCTAATTGAACACCCAATAGATTTATCTCCACTTGCTAGAAGCAATGATGAAAATCCAAAATTGACAGACAGATTCCAATTAGTAGTAAATGGACAAGAAATAATAAACGGATATTCAGAGCTTGTAGACTGTGACGAACAAGAAAGAAGATTTATAGAGCAAGCTGAATTAAAGGCTAATGGTGACGAAGAAGCTATGAGTATAGATACAGAATATATAAGAGCTATGCAATATGGTATGCCACCAATTTCTGGTTGGGGACTTGGAATAGATAGATTCTTACAATTCTTAACAAACAGTGATAACATAAGAGATGTAGTTCTATACCCATTAATGAAACCAAGAGCAGCAGAAGAAAGCGAAGAATAATAGATTGAAAGAGTGACTTAATTTAAAGTTGCTCTTTTTGTGTGATATAATTGTTAAATATATATCATAGAAATATTGTTGAAAAAATAAAGTATCTGTTTGGAATTATTGACTATGGCAACATAATGTTGTAAAATAAAAACATGAAATGTTTGCAAAAACATTTTAAAGTTGAATAACTTTATAATGAAACGGAGGATTATTATGGGTTCAAAAGACCGGCTCTACGCAGACATCATGGCTGTGCATCCAGAGGTAACTGGTTCATGCAATCTGGTTATTGTAAAACAGCCAGATAATAGTACGGTCAAATTTGTTGTTGATTGTGGCCTCTTTCAAGAGAGGCAGTACAGCAAGAACAATGAGAGTTTGCCTTTCATCCCTGCTAACATCGATTTCTGTTTGGTTACGCATAATCATGTGGATCATGTTGGTCGCCTGCCTTTTATGGTGAACAAGGGGTTCGACAAAGAAATCTATATGACTGAGACAACTGCAAAGCTCTTGCCTTTGGCTTTGGAGGATAGCCATAAGGTGCTACGAGATGTTGCAAAACGGCAGAATCATTCGCCGTTGTACAGCGAGGCCGATGTGTCTCAAACCATGAGACTGATTCATCCTTGCAAGTATAATGAGACTATCCAGATTCGCCCGAATATCAAGGCAACATTCTTTATGAATGGCCACTTGATGGGAGCTTCTAGCATTCTCGTTCAAATCAGTTGGGAGGAATACGAAACAATTAATTTGTTTTTCACAGGAGACTATAACAACAAGAACATGTTCTTCGATGTACCAGACCTTCCGGATTGGGTGCTTGAACTTCCACTTACGTTGGTTCAGGAATCCACTTATGGAGACATGGACTCCTATGAGGTTACTAGCTGCTTCAAGCAGAATGTGCTGAAGTGCCTTGAGCATGGAGGTACGGTTGTTGCACCAGTCTTTTCGCTAGGGCGTTCGCAGGAAATTCTGTATGAGGTTAAATGCATGCAGGACGATGGCTCTTTGGACGTAAATGTCCCGATTTATTTCGATGGAAAGCTTGGCATCAGATATACCACGCTTTACTTGAAAGATGGACTGGACATCAAGGAAGATATGAAAAACTTTCTTCCGAAGAACCTTACCTTTGTGGACAAGGTTAATCGTGGCGAAGTCTTGATGAGTACTATGCCTAAGATTATCCTCACCACTTCTGGCATGGGATCGTATGGTCCTGCACAGGTGTATATTCCAGAGTATTTGACCAGGAGAAATTCGCTTATCCACTTCACGGGCTATACCACAGAAGGTACGCTTGGTGCAAGACTCAAAGAGGCTGAAGTCGGTACGGCTGTTCAGATTGGTGGTACGCTTGTAAAGAAGTATGCACAGGTCGAATACACCACCGAATATTCTGCTCACGCAAAGGCTGACGAGATGATTGACTTTCTCAAGAAGTTCAAACATCTTAAGCTTGTCCTTGTGAACCATGGCGAGGCTAATACAAAGCAAATATTTGCAGAAAGGATTATCAATGAAGTAGATACAGATAGAGTTGGTATTTTAGGATGTGGCTATTTCTTCCGTGTGAATCATGATGGACTTGTAAAGAGCATGTCTACCAAGTTTGAATAAAATAATTCGTAAAAATGCTAAGGCTCCCAGTATGGGAGCCTTAGTTGTTAATATATAAACAAATGTTACTATTTACAGTTTGAACTGAGTTGCAAATGTTATAAAAATAAATTTATTATAAATAGTGCAAACTACACTTATTGCAAATAAAGTGGGTGTGATTCGTAAAAAACAAATTAAAAATATTATGTAAATTGTTGAAAAATGGGTCTTTGCGTGATATAATGTAAGAAGTTCGAATACACACAAAGTTCTGAAGTACACTATATTCAGAACACAATTTGCAAAGGAGTATAATACAAATGAAAAAAGTATTTGTCTTGAGGACTGAGTCGTTGTTGGCCTCAAAAAATCCTACTTTGAGGTTTGGTGATGACAATACTATTGTTATCCCTATGGCGATTTTGCAGAATCTTTATCGGTACAATGGTGTGCCTGAAAAGAAAAGTTTGGCAAGCCAGCTGATTGAGTACATTGACAACATCCCGCAGAAGGATTTGCTTTCTGAAAAAGGTTTTGAACAGAGTAACGGTAGCCGTCTGCGAGTTGTGGATAACGGTCCTATTTCTGCGGAGATTGCAAACCTTGCGGACTTTTCTCGGCTTGACCACAGAGTTTATCAGGTTTGCAAAGACCTGATGGCAAAGAATGAGAAAGTTATTCTGATTTCCAAAAACCCGAACATTCGGTTGAAGGGCAATCAGCTGGGCATTACCACAGAGCTGTTTAAGGATGAAATCTTCCCAAAGCCCTGTGACCAGTACACCGGGAAAGCTGAAATCTTTATTCAGGGCGAAGCATTGGACAGACTGTTCACTGATGAAAATGGTGTTCCTGTTGAGGAGGTTCAGCAGTACGAGAATTACGAGTGGGTGGAAAACCAGTTTGTTGTGATAAACGGAGAGCATTCCGGTCTTATTGGTCGTTATACCAATGGCAGGATTATTCGTTTGCAGTATTACAAAAATGTTATGCATAAGTCGCTCAATAATGAGCAGGACATGTTCTGGGAATCGCTGCTAACACCTCCTGATATTGCACCTTTGGTAGTTGTGAAGGGTGTTGCCGGTACTGGCAAAACTTACTGCTCTTTGGCGATGGCTCTGAGTTCCCTTGAAAAGAAGGGAGACAAAAACAGAGTGTCTTATAAGCAGATTATTGTTGCTACTCCGACTGTTACTGTTGGCAATGAGGAAATTGGCTTCTTGCCTGGTGAAATTGACGACAAGGTCGGTCCGTATCTTGGAGGTATCTTGGACAATCTGAAGGAGATTCTTCGTCCGAAGTTCCCGGATTTTACCAATGCTCAGCTGAAGAAGAAGGCTCAGGAATTCTTTGAAAGAGGAGACATTGAGATTCAGCCGATTGGTTTCCTGCGTGGTCGCACAATTACTCATACTGTGTTTATTATTGATGAGACGCAGAATGTGAAACCGTGCGACATAAAGGATATTGTTACTCGTTCGGCCGAAGGTTCGAAGTTTATCTTCTTGGGAGACCCTGACCAGGTTAACAATCCTGAACTCAACTCTCGCTATAATGGTTTGGTCTATTTGAGCGAGAAGATGAAGGGCAATCCGCATACCTTCCAGATTACTCTCAACAGCAAGAAATCTGTGAGAGGCAAGCTGGCACAGGAGGCACTCGAAATTCTTTAATGTAAAATTAGAGAGAAGTTATAACCAAACGAAATATAAAGGATAGGTGATTGTAAATCTAATAATACTCCATAGCAAGTGGCAGGAGGCGAAATTTTCGCCTCCTGTTGTTTTGGTATACTCAGCAAATTAAAAAAATAAAAAAGTATGTATATTCACAGGTGTAGATGTAAAGACATACTATTTTGCCATTTACAACAGGTATACAAGCCTAAACAATGTAATTCAATGACTGCTCTATTCTTAAATCTAAAACATTACTTGATACAATTTACAGACCGCCAAAAGATATGATATTTCACATTTACCAAATGATTTTTACCTCAAATGCTTGTATTTTTACCCCATATGTTATAAAATATTGTCAATATTATGTTAAAAAGATAAGGAGACAAATTTGAATAAAAAATGGGAATTAAACGAAGCAAATGATGCACTGATTAACAAGATATCAGAAGAATTTAACGTAAGTAAATTGGTTGCAAATATTATTGCAAATAAGGGATTAACAAACAGTGATGAGATAGAGGTTTTCTTGCATCCAAGAAGGACAGATTTTCATGATCCGTTCATGATGCCAGACATGGAGAAGGCGGTAGATAGAGTCGTTAAGGCAATTGAAACTCATGAAAAGGTTGCAATTTATGGAGATTATGATGTTGATGGAATTACGAGTAGCACTGTTTTGAAGAGATTTTTAGCTGAGAGAGGACTTGAAACAGATGTGTATATTCCAAATAGATTGCATGAGGGGTATGGATTAAATGAAAATGCAATAAGAGAAATTGCAGATACTAAACATACATTGATTATAACTGTTGATTGTGGAATTACTGGAAACAAAGAGATTGAACTTGCAAAGTCATTTGGAATAGATACTGTTGTGACTGACCACCACGAACCAACCGAAACATTGCCAGATGCGGTTGCAGTGGTTGATTGTAAGAGAAAAGACAACAAATACCCATTTAATGGGTTAGCTGGTGTAGGAGTTGCGTTTAAATTAACTCAGGCTATTTCGATGAGGCTGGGAGTAAAAGAAGAGGAATATTTAAAATACTTAGACTTAGTATGTGTTGGAACAATTTCTGATATTGTTCCACTTGTAGATGAAAATAGAACTATATCAAAATTAGGATTGAAACTAGTTAGACAGACACGAAATATTGGTTTAAAAGTATTATTAGATAGTATTGGTTATAAAAAAATAGATTCTATGGCGATATCTTTTGGAGTTGCTCCAAGAATAAATGCGTGTGGAAGAATGGGGCATGAAAAAGAAGCTTTAGAGCTATTTTTAACAGATAGTAAAGATGAGGCAGAGAGAATAACACATAATTTAAATGAGTATAACCAAGAGCGCCAAGAAATTGAAAAGAGAATTTTTAATGAAGCACAAAAGATGATGGAAGACCCAGAACAACAGAAACTTCCATGTATAGTATTAGGTGGAGAAAATTGGCACCATGGTGTTATAGGAATTGTTTCATCAAAAATTACAGAAATGTATTTTAAGCCAAGTGTGTTACTTTGCTACGAAGACGATTTAGCACGTGGTTCTGGAAGAAGTATTCCTGGGTTTGACTTGCATGAGGCATTAGAAAAATGCAGTACGTACATCAAACAATTTGGTGGACACAGCATGGCAATTGGAATCACAATAGAAAAAGATAATTTTAAAAAATTTAAACAAGAATTTGAAGAATATGCTGAAAAATCTAATATTTCATCTATTGTTCCAGTAATTAAAATAGATGAAAAAGTACAATTACAGGATATCAGCATAAAAGATATAAAAGACTTAGAATTGCTAGAGCCATTTGGGGAAGGCAACAAGATGCCATTATTCCAAATTAGTAATTTGAAAATAACATCAATCAGAACACTTTCGGAAGGAAAACACTTGAAAGCAATGCTTCAAGATGAAAACAAATACATAGACACAATAGGATTTAATTTAGGAAATATATCTTCTGAATATGCTATAGGTTCAAAAGTAGATGTTGTAGGAAACTTAGAGATAAATAGTTATAAGGGAATGGAAAATATACAAATTAATCTAAAAGATATGAGACATAGCATAAGCTAAAGTCTTTTAGAGGTAAAGGGAGATGGTAGTATGTCGGAAAACGTAAATCACACCATAGAAGAAGTATTAGAAAATGCGAAAAAATCTAATAGAAGAGCAGATTTAAAATTAATAAGAAGAGCATATGATTTTGCAAAGTCTAAACATGGAGACCAATTAAGAAGGTCTGGAGAACCATACATAATCCATCCGGTTCAAGTTGCATATATATTGTCTACACTTGGACTCGATGAGAGCACTATTTGTGCTGCTCTTTTACATGATGTAATTGAAGATACAGATGTAACTCTTCAAGATTTGTCTAAGGAATTTTCACCAGAGATTGCAGAAATGGTTGATGGCGTTACAAAGCTTGGAAAATTAAATTATACGAGTGAACAAGAGCAACAAGTTGAAAACTACAGAAAAATGTTCTTGGCAATGGGAAAAGACATAAGAGTAATTCTTATTAAATTAGCTGATAGACTTCATAATATGAGAACATTAAAATATTTGGCCAGAGACCGTCAAATTGCAAATGCAAGGGAGACAATGGACTTGTATGCTCCACTTGCAAATAGACTTGGTATGTATTCTTTAAAATGGGAACTAGAAGATTTATCTTTTAAATACCTATACCCAGAGGAATATAGAGAGCTTGTTGAAGGAATAGACAAGAAGAGAGAAGAAAGATTGAAATTCATCGACCAGATTATGGACGAGATAAGAGTTCAATTAAAGAAGCAAAAAATAGAAGCGGAAATAACGGGTAGAGCAAAGCATTTATATAGTATTTTTAGAAAAATGCAGAGAGACAATAAGACTCTGGACCAGATTTATGATTTATTCGCATTAAGAATTATTGTAAATTCTGTAAAGGATTGTTATGCGGCATTAGGTGTTGTGCATGAGCTTTATAACCCAATGCCAGGAAGATTTAAGGATTATATTTCTGTTCCAAAGCCTAACATGTATCAATCTTTACACACTACTTTGATAGGACCAAAAGGAACTCCATTCGAAGTACAGATTCGTACTTGGGATATGCATAGAATAGCCGAATATGGTATTGCCGCACACTGGGCCTACAAAGAGGCCAGCTTCATGGGAGGCAAAAAGGCAAATGTAGTAGTAAATCAAGATAAATTATCTTGGCTAAGAGAAACACTTGAATGGCAAAAAGATATGCAAGACCCACAGGAGTTTTTAAACACATTAAAAACTGAATTATTTGAAGATGAGGTTTATGTGTTTACTCCAAAGGGAAAAATTCAAGTATTACCAAGAGAAGCCACACCAATAGATTTTGCTTATAGTATTCATGAAGAAATAGGAAACCATATGACTGGATGTAAGATAAACAGCAAGATGATGCCTATTGTAACAAAGTTAAAAAATGGTGATATTGTAGAGATTATTACATCAGATAAATCAAAAGGACCAAGTAGAGACTGGCTTAAATTTATAAAGAGTAGTACAGCAAAGACTAGAATTCAACAATGGTTCAAGAAGAATGAAAGAGTAGAAAACATTGCAAGAGGAAAAGACTTTTTAGAAAAAGAAGTAAAGAAAATTGGAATGAGCTACCCAGAATTGTTTAGACCGGAGTTTGTTGAAGCTGCACTTGAAAGATACAAATATAATAGTGCAGATGACATGTTTGCAAGTGTTGGATTCGGAACAATTACAGCCAATAAAATAGTTTCAAGAGTACTTGAAGAATACAGAAAAGTTCATAAAGAAGAAAATATAGAAGAAAAAATAGAAGAACTTACAAAGGAAAAGACAAACAACAAACCATCAACAAGTGGTGTAATTGTAAAAGGAATAGACAACTGTCTAGTAAAACTATCAAAATGTTGTAACCCAGTACCAGGAGACGAAATTGTTGGATATATTACAAAAGGAAGAGGCGTATCTGTACATAGAAAAGATTGCAAGAACGTAAAGGACTTGGTATCTGAAGAAAACAGAATGATAGATGTTTCGTGGTACACAGACAAACCATCGAGCTATAATGTTGATGTTGTAGTATTTTCAAACGATAGAGATGGATTGCTTGCAGATATAATTGCAACAATAACTGCAGAAAAAACACCTATAATGGCGGTATCATCAAAAGTATCTAAGGAAAGAATAGTATTAACAGAATTAACGCTAGAAGTAAGCAATATAGCACAATTGAACAGTGTTTTAAAAGCAATAAGAAAAATAGACAGCGTATATGAAGTAAGAAGAAATAAATAAAACATATATGAAAAATATGACTTGCGTATAAAACGAAGCCAAGGAATAAATAGGAGCAACACATGATTTTAAAAAGATTAAAAGTACAAACGACATTAGGAGAAGCAACAAATTGTTACATAGTAGAAGACGAAGAAACAAAAGAAACAATGGTTATAGATCCGGGTGGAGAAGCAGATAAAATTTTAGAAATGCTAGATATATTAGAGGCAAATGTAAAATACATTTATTTAACACATTGCCATGGAGACCACATTGGAGCCGTTTCAGAGGTAAAGAGTAAAAAAGGTGGCAAAATATTAATCCATAGAGACGATGCAGAAGGCTTAGATGACGAAAACATAAATCTAAGCGCCTGCATCAACATGGGAGACATAGAGCTAGAACCAGATTCAAGAGTGGACGACGGAGATTTAATTCATGTTGGAAGCCTAGAATTTAGAGTAATACACACTCCAGGACACACAAAAGGTTCTACTTCGTTATATTGTGAAAAGGAAGGATTATTATTTTCGGGAGACACATTATTTAGAGGAACTTGGGGAAGAACAGATTTACCAACCAGTTCGTTCGTACAAATAATAGACTCGATTACAAAAAAATTACTTGTATTACCAGACGAAACAATAGTATATCCGGGGCATGGAAAATCAACATTAATAAAGGAAGAAAAGCCAATTTACCTAGAACTAAAACCCCGACAAGAATGTTAAAATTTTCGCCCCAAAAGGGGCGTCCCCATGGAGCGAAAAATGAAAGGAGAAGAATATGAGAAAGACAGAACCAAGAACTCTACCTGGTTTTATGGAACTATTGCCAAGTGAGCAAATTCTATTTGATGATATGAAGAAAAAAATTGAAAAATCGTATCAAAAATTTGGATTTTTGCCAATAGATACGCCTATAATTGAATATGCTGAAGTATTGCTTGCAAAAGCTGGTGGAGAAACAGAAAAGCAAATATACAGATTTGAAAAAGGTGATACGGATTTAGCTTTAAGATTTGATTTGACTGTACCACTTGCAAAATATGTAGCAAAAAATTATGGAAATTTAAGTTTTCCATTTAGAAGATACCAAATAGGAAAAGTATATAGAGGAGAAAAAGCACAAAAGGGAAGATATAGAGAGTTTTATCAATGTGATATAGATATAATTGGAGACGAAACTTTAGACATAATAAATGACGCAGAGCTTCCGGCTGTAATTTACTCAACTTTTAGAACTTTAGGATTTGAAAATTTTACAATAAAAATAAATAACAGAAAAATTTTAAATGGTTTATTTGAAGGGATTGGCCAAAAAGATAAGTCTGTAGAAATTTTAAGAATAATCGATAAAATAGATAAAATTGGAGAGCAAGCTGTAAGAAAAGAAATAGCAGAGCTTGGAGTAGACGAAAAAATAGTAAATACAATAATAGATTTTATAAGAATAGACGGAAGTGCAGATGAAAAGATAGAAAAGCTTGAAAAAATGGACTTATATAGTGCAAATATTGTGGAAAACGAGTCTCAAAATACAGATGTTGTTACAGATAATATGGCGAACGCAACATTTACAAAAGGTGTAAATGAGTTAAAAGAAGTAGTTGAAAATATTAGACTATTTGGAGTGCCAGATAAAAACTTCACAGTCGACCTTACAATAGCAAGAGGTTTAGATTACTATACTGGAACCGTATATGAAACTTTCTTAAATGATTATAGAGAAATTGGAAGTGTTTGCTCTGGTGGAAGATATGAAAATTTAGCAGAAAATTACACAGATAAAAAGCTTCCAGGAGTTGGTGTATCAATAGGTTTAACAAGATTATTCTACAAATTAAATGAATTAAATTTAATTAAAGCAGATAAAAAATCAATTTCTGATGTATTAATAATTCCAATGACAGAAAATAAAAAAGCTCCACTAGAATTAGCAACAAGTTTGAGAGAATTAGGTATAAATACAGAAATATATTTAAATAATAAAAAAATAAAAGCAAAAATGAAATATGCAGACAAGCTTGAAATTCCATATGTAATAGTAATTGGTGATGATGAAATTGCAAATAATACAGTAAAAGTAAAAAATATGGAAACAGGAGAAGAAAAATTAACAGAATTTAATGCGGGGAGTATTAAAAAAGTGATAAAGGGAGAATAAGAAGATGAAAAATAAAAAAGCTTTAATTGTAATAATAGTGTTATTGATTATATTAGCAGTTTGCGGAGGTGCTTTTGCTTATGTGTATTTTGCAACAGATTTATTAAAAAGTAATTCACAAATGTTTTCTAAATATGGAACCATGTTAGATATGGAATTATATAATTTCTTTTATGATGAAAACATAAAAACGTATTACACAAATAAATCAGCAAATAATTATGAAAACACTGGAGTATTAAGAGTAAAATCAGGAGGTAATACTGATATTAATACAGACTTAAATCTTACATTTAAAGGAGCAACAGATGTAGATAATGATAATTTTGAACAAGAAATAACTATTAATTATTCGGATTCTGAAAAATTTGCATTTAAACTTGTAAAAAATAATCAGATGATTGCACTTGGCTCTGACGAAGTTGCTAATAAATATGTTGGAATAAAAAATGAAAACCTAGATGAGCTTTCTAATAAATTAGGAATTGATGAAGAAATGAAAGTGCCAAACAATATAAAATTGGATAAGTCATCAATAACTGTTCAAAATATCAAAAGCTTAGTAACAAAATATATAGGAAAATTGGCAGGACAACTTTCAGAGTCAAACTTTACAAAAAATAATAATACTTCATATACATTAACAATCGAAAAAGATAACCTAAAAAATATTATGATATACTGCTTAAATGAGGCTAAAAATGACTCGGAAATTATTAAAATGTTGGGCATGAGTGATGATGTATCAACATATCAAGATAATATTGACCAAGAAATTAATGATTTAAATGAACAAGATTTTTCAAATACATCTATTAAGATAACTTTAACAAGTACTGAAAATGGTGTGGAAGCTGATGTTGAGGTGAATACAGATGAAGATAATGTAGGATTTTCTGTAATATTAGAACGAGGCAAGAATATTACAATAAAACAGACAGGTTCTTTTGATACAGCAGATGCGCTTACAGAGGATACAACTGCAACTCCAAACAATATAGAATATACAATATCTAAAGAAAAATCTGCAAGTAAAAGCAAATATACTATAACAAGTTCAGAAGAGAACTGCTCACTTGAAATTGGCTTTGAATTAGATGGTATTTCGGATAATGGAGCAACTGAAAAAGTTTATGTATCATATGATGCAAATGACGTACAATTTAATGTAGAATACAATAATGCAATAACATTTAAAGATGTAACAGTTACAGAATTAAATGATGATAATAGTGTTGCATTAAATGATTATAGCCAAGAGGAATTAAGCTCTTTATTGCAACAATTACTTGCACAAATTATTACTGTAAATTCTCAAAAAATACAGAATGCAAATGTTTTTTGAGATATTATAAAAAGTGTCTAGAATTATTAAATTTTAATTTAATAGTTCTAGACACTTTTGAATTAGTCAAAAATTGATGAAAATACTCTTGCTAAATATTTCATGCTAGCCATTGATTGTTCTAATGTATTTCCAGTAGCTCCTACTTCTATTATGCAGGCTGCTTTTCCAAGTTGCTGGTTATATCTGCTGTTTCTTAATAGTATTGGTCTAAATAACCCAGGGTATAATTCGTTTGCTTTTTTCTGAACTTTTACTGCAAATTGTAAATTCTTTTGCCAGTTAGGGTGTTCTAGGCCTCCACCATCTGTTCCGATTACAAACATTAGTTGAGATACAACCTCATCTCCAATTTTAATAGAAGGAGCATAAGAAGTATCTGCAATAGCATCTCTATGTAAGTCTATAATTATGTCTGTATTTGGATGTGAAATTAACAAGTTTTCGACCGTTGCCATAGACCTACCATATGAACCAGAATATGCGGGATAATCATGATATGTTTTGTCATGTACAACATTAAAACCATATGAAGTTAGCTGGTCTGTAAGAGAATTACCAACACGTACCACAGAATAATCTAAATCTGTAGTTCTAAAAGTTCCACTTTCTTCATATGCAAAATTTTCTGTGGGTGTGTAACTTTCGCAAGTATGAGTGTGAAAAATCATCACATCAGATTGATTAATTTCTAATCCTTCATAATTCAAAATATCATCAGTTAAAGTATAATTAGTTCCATTTTTGATTTCAACACCTTGATAATCATTTGTGTATTTGTTTGGTACACCAGAATCAATTACTTGTGTCTCTATATTCGTACTAGCATGTTCAATAGTATTATCGGTATTATTATTTTCAACAATGGTAGGCTCTTCGGCAATATTATTTTCACTTTCATGAGTTGCTATTTTGATAGACGACATAACTGGAAGTTGTGAATTAAGTAAAAACTGTAGAGGACTTTTGGATTCTATGTATGATGTCTCGATGGAAGAAAAATTTGAGTTATTGGAAGTAGCAATACCAGGAATTGTTTGGTTTAAGATAAAAGGAGAAAAAGCAAGCTTATCTAAATTAATAGATAGGCCTTGTACAAAATAAATAAAAAATATTACTACAAATAGAATAAGTAAGATTTTTATTAAACTTTTTATATTTATTACGGCTACATTTACCATTGTTTTCTCCTTTATTTTTACTTATAATAAATGTATGCTATTGTAACAAAAATATTACTAAAACACTTGAAACAAAGAAAAAATTAATATATTATAAATACTGTAAATATAATAAACAAAGGAGTGAAATATATGGTTGGACTAAAGTTAGATTTAAAAAATGCTGGTATAACCGAAAAATCTATCTTGAAGTATAGTAAAGAGGTAGAGAAAATTCATACAGAATTACACGAGAAAAAAGATGATGAAAATGAATTTTTAGGATGGTTAGAACTTCCTACTAAATATAATAAAAAAGAATTTAAGAAAATAAAAGAATGTGCAAAAAAAATTCAAGCAAATTCTGATGTGCTACTTGTTATTGGAATTGGTGGCTCATATCTTGGCGCTAGAGCAGTAATAGAGGCATTGACGAATACATTTTATAATTTACAAGACAAAGAAGAAAGAAAAACTCCTCAGATAATATATGTTGGAAACAATTTAAGCCCTAACTACATAAGCGAGCTAATAGATTTAATAAGTAATAAAGACTTTTCTATAAATGTAATTTCAAAATCTGGAACTACAACAGAGCCGGCTATTGCATTTAGAATATTTAGAGAGTTGTTAGAAGCTAAATATGATTTGGAAGAAGCAAGAAGCAGAATATATGTTACAACAGACAAGGAAAAAGGAGCATTAAAGCAATTAGCAGAAAAAGAAAATTACGAAACATTTATTATTCCAGACAATGTAGGAGGAAGATATTCTGTTTTTACTCCAGTAGGACTTTTACCAATAGCTGTTGCAGGTGTTGATATAGATAAATTAATGAAAGGTGCAAGATTTGCTCAAGATAAATATTGTGATGAAGATTTAAAATATAATGAATGTTATCAATATGCCGTTGCAAGAAATATCTTATATAAAGATGATAAGAATATTGAAATACTAGCAAACTACGAACCAAAAATGCACTATGTAACAGAGTGGTGGAAACAACTCTATGGTGAGAGCGAAGGAAAAGACGGAAAGGGAATATTCCCAACAGGAGTAGACTTTACAACAGATTTACATTCTTTAGGACAATACATTCAAGAGGGAAGACGTAATTTATTTGAGACAGTAATAAGAATAGAAAAACCAGATTCAGACATAAGCATAAACTTAGATGAAGATGATTTAGATGGACTAAATTACTTAGTTGGCAAATCATTAGATTTTGTAAATAAAAAAGCAATGGAAGGTACAATAGAAGCACATGTTGATGGAGAAGTACCAAATATATTAATAATTATGCAAGAATTAAATGCAGAGACTTTAGGACAATTAATATATTTCTTCGAACTTGCATGCGCAATGTCTGGCTCAATACTTGGAGTAAACCCATTCAACCAACCAGGAGTTGAAAAATACAAGAAGAACATGTTTAGACTACTAGGAAAAATAGTTAAAAAATAAAAAGTGGCTAAATAATTGTAAGAAATTTTTTATATAAAGATTTATTAAAAGATTAAAAGTTTGATATGAATGTGTCATATCTAGCTTCTTTAGTTGAAACTTTATTTACAGATTTTTCAAACTATATTAAAAAATATCATACAAAAAAGTAAATTCTTTGTGAAAAATATGTGAACTTTTTGTAAGTTTTCTTAAAAATAAATACTGAATAAAAAATTAGTGATATAATACCGTTGAAATAAAATATTAAACGAAGGAGGAATTAATATGTTAAAAAATAAAAGAGGAATAACTCTTATTGCCCTAGTTATAACAATTATAATACTGCTTATACTTGCTAGCGTTAGTTTAAATCTTGTTTTGGGGGATAATGGTATAATAGAAAGAGCACAGCAGGCACTTGAAAAAACAGAAGAGGCTGAGGCTAGAGAGAAAGTAGAACTAACAATATCAGAATATCCGCTAGTTTCAACTGAACAATCTTTTGAAGATTTTCTAAAGTCAAAGGTTCCAAGTATTTTTGACGAAGTGAAGAAAAATGAAGATGGAAATTTTGAGATTAAGAAAGGAAAATACACTATAACAGTAGACGGCCAAGGAAATATAAAAGAAGTGGTTAAAACAGGTCCAACAATCCATGTAGACAATGTAAAAGTAGTTTCTAACAGAGATGGATCAGGCGATAATCTTGAAAAGCAAAGTGTAGAAAAAGGTGGAACATTATATATAAATTTTGAAAGTTCTGTTTTGGATGGTACTACATCAGTAGATAAGAAATTGCCATATGCGGTGACAGAAAATGGAGAATATACATTTACAATAACAGCAAAAGTCGGCAAAGATAAATTTACAAAAAGTGTTACGGTAACGGTAAATCAATTTTATAATCTGGAATTAGGAAATGCAAAAGTAGTTGCAAATAGTGACGGAACTGGAGAAAATATAACAGGTCAAGTATTGAATAAAAAGAAACTGTATATTAATTTTGAGCTAAATACCGATAGAGAAAACATTACTGTATCTCCACAAATACCGTATGAAATAAACAAGAATGGAAATTATACATTTAAGATAACAGCAGAGGGGACGCAAAACACTAAAACAGTTAATGTAAATGTAAATCAATATTTACCAGAATCTGATATTACAAAACCATATTTACCTGGTCAAGATTTTTCATATTTATCTGGAACAGATGTAAATAGCGGACTAACAACGCAAGATGGTGCAGGTAATCAATATGTATGGATAGAAGTTCCAAGAACTGGAGACGTATATCAAACAGCATGGTTAAATATAACAAATTTTACAGATAAAGATTATGCGAATATTGAAAGCGATTTACATGAATATACATCTAAATATAGAAACGGTACTGACTATGTTGATAAATATTGTGAGGACAACACGAGTGGCTGGTTTTCAAATGATACTGATTATACAACTGCAAAGCATAAAATGTTAAAAAGCATATACGAAAATGGTGGATTTTATATTGGAAAACATGAGGCTGGAATATCAAAGTTTAGAACAGAACCGGGAAATGCAACAGAAATTCCATCTTCAAAGGCAAACCAATATCCATATACATTTATAACAAGAACACAAGCAAAAACGTTGGCTGAAAAGGTTAATTCAGGAAGCCATACAAGTAGCTTGTTATATGGTGTACAGTGGGATTTGGCGCTAGCATTTATGAATGATAAAGGTGGTGCTACAGACAGTACATTAATTACAGATAGTAAATCTATTGGAAATTATAAAAATAATTTATGGAATATAAGCAATTCAAGTGTAAAATATTCAGATAACAATGGAGGAACATTCCCATCGTGCCCATGCAAAAAAAATAATAATGCAGATATATTATTAACGACAGGTGCGGATGAAAGTTTTTCCATAAAAAACATATATGATATGGCTGGAAATGTATGGGAGTGGACACTAGAAGGAAAGCCAGAGCAGAATGATGAATATCCATGTGTTATAAGAGGTGGATGCTACAGTTTTGAAGGTAAAGATGCTCCAGCTAATAATAGAAATAGTAATAATGGTATATTCTATGGTAGTACTGTTGGCTTTAGAGTTGCTATATACTAAAAATACAAATGAAGTAAAGTGAAAATTACACTAGTTTCATTCCATAAAGTATGTAATTCTTAGTAATATTTTTATAGAAAGATATAAGTAAGTATTTGTAAAATAATCAATTTTGTATTGACATAACACAAAAAAAGTACTATTATAAGAATATGTGAATAGATAAGCAATGAGACAAAGTAAAATAAAGGTTACTTTTAGAGAGGAATTGTCATAGGCTGAAAGCAATTCTAAGCAAACATATTTGAAAAACTACCTCACAGGAAACTGGCGAAAGCTTGCTTAGTAAATTAAGTAAAAAATTAGGATGGAACCGTGCATATATGCACTCCTAAATGTTAAAAGCATTTGGGAGTGTTTTTGTTTTCCAGATGCAAAAGGAGGATTTTTTATGATAATTACATTAAAAGACGGAAGCAAAAGAGAAGTACAGGAAGGCATTTCTGTAATAGACCTTGCAAAAGAGATTAGCGAAGGTTTAGCAAGAGTTGCAACTGCAGGAAGAGTAGATGGAAAGGTTGTTGATTTAAGATACAATTTAAACAAAGACTGCAATGTAGAAATTTTAACATTTGATGATGAAGATGGAAAAAAAGCATATTGGCATACGACATCTCACATAATGGCACAAGCTATTAAGAGATTATATAAAGATGTTAAGCTTGCAATTGGACCAGCTATAGATGGTGGATTTTACTATGATTTCGACACAGAATACAGATTTTCAGAGGCTGATTTCGAGAAGATAGAAGCTGAAATGAAAAAGATTATAAAAGAAGATTTACCAATAGAAAGATTTGAACTTCCAAGAAGCGAAGCTATTAAATTAATGAAAGATGCAGGAGAAGATTACAAGGTAGAACTAATAGAAGACTTACCAGAAGACGAAGTTTTATCATTTTACAAGCAAGGTGAATTCACAGATTTATGTGCAGGACCTCACTTAATGAGCACAGGAAAAGTAAAATGTGCTAAATTATTATCAACTTCTGGAGCCTACTGGAGAGGTGACGAGAAGAATAAAATGCTTCAAAGAATTTATGCTATATCATTCCCAAAGGCAAGCTTGCTTGAAGAACATTTAGCAAAATTAGAAGAAGCAAAACAAAGAGACCACAGAAAATTAGGAAAAGACTTAGAACTATTCATGACACATAAATTAGTAGGTTCAGGACTTCCAATGTATTTGCCAAATGGTGCAACAGTAAGAAGATTGCTTGAAAGATACATTCAAGACAAGGAAATAAGAATGGGATATAAACACGTATACACACCTTCACTTGCAAACGTTGAACTATACAAAACATCAGGACACTGGGACCACTACAAAGAGGATATGTTCCCAGTAATGAAAATGGACAACGAAGAATTAGTATTAAGACCAATGAACTGCCCACATCACATGCTAATATTCAAGAGTAAAATGCGTTCATACAAAGATTTACCAATAAGAATTGGTGAATTAGCACACGACTTTAGATATGAAGACAGCGGAACAGTTTGCGGTATTGAAAGAGTACGTGAGATGTGCCAAAATGATGCGCACTTATTCGTAAGACCAGACCAAATAAAAGATGAAGTTGGAAAGGTAGTAAAATTAATACTAGATGTTTACAAAGACTTTGGATTTAAAGACTACAAATTTAGATTATCATTAAGAGATAAAAATGACAAACACAAATACTTTGATGACGACGAAATGTGGGACAAGGCAGAAAGTCAACTTCGTGAAATACTAACAGAACTAGGATTAGACTTCTACGAGGCAGAAGGCGAAGCTGCATTCTATGGACCAAAGCTAGATGTACAATTAAAATCAGCAATAGGACATGATGTAACAGTTTCAACTTGCCAATTAGACTTCTTATTACCACAAAGATTCGAGCTAGAATACATTGGTGAAGATGGAAAAGCTCATAGACCAGTTGTAATACACAGAGCAATACTTGGAACACTAGATAGATTTATGGCATTTTTAATAGAAGAAACAAAGGGAGCATTCCCAACATGGCTTGCACCAGTACAAGTAAAAGTACTCCCAATATCAGATAAGCACTTAGAATATGCAAACAAAGTTAAGGAAGCATTACAAGATAAAGAAGTAAGAGTAGAAGTAGATGATAGAGCAGAAAAAATCGGATACAAAATACGTGAAGCACAACTTCAAAAAGTTCCATACATGCTAGTTGTTGGAGATAAAGAACAAGAAGCAGGAGAAGTCGGAGTTCGTAACAGAAAAGACGGAGACGTTGGGGCAATGAAGCTAGAAGATTTTGTAGAAAAAATAGATGAAGAAATAAAAACATTTGCAAAATAGGAAATATAATCAAAAAGAATACGGACATATAAAAAAATATGTTTGTATTCTTTTTTGAAAAATTGGCGTAAGTTTTTATTATACAATAAATTTTTATAGCATTATTAATAAAGTTGTGATATACTAATTCAGTAATTTAATTTGCAAAATTTGGAGGAGCAAATATGCCAAGGAAAGTAGTAAAAGGTACAACAGAAAACTTAAATATGTTAAGAGAAAAGGTAGACTATATTGGTTTTGAACTAGGAGAAGTTCCAGAATTTTTAAAGGATTTTGAGCCACTTGAATATAGAGTACCAAAGGTTTACGACGAAACTACATATAAAGTTTATAAGTACGTAAAAATAAAAGATATTGAAATATTAATTACACCAAAGGATAGACTAGATGATTTAGAGGAAAGGTATAAACTTGCCAGCCCATTATTTACATATATGAAGCCAGAGGCAAACGAAAATCTTGAAAAGTATGCATACTTTTTAAAAATGATAAATCAGACTAGGGTGTCAGATATTCAAGAAATAGAAAAGGAACAAGAAGCTTTTCAAAAAGAAATTCCATTTGATGTGAAATTTGCTAATAATTTTAAGTGGCAAATATTCTATTCTGATTATGCGGATAAATATTTTATGCTTGCTTCTACAAACGAAACAGATAATTCGCCGATGTTTTATTTATTGAAAAAAAAGATTGAAACGTGCAAGAGCAAGAGTAAAAAGGATAACACTATTTTTGTGCCTATCAGTAATGAGGAATATTCTGAATTAATCTTGAAGAAATCTGAGATAGAGGATTTAGAAAATTATTTGTGGTTTTTCACTAAAAATTGGCCTTCTATATATGAAATAGAAGACGAAGAAGGAAATATTCAGTTACAAATAGTTGGAGAGACTGTTATATATGATAAAATGACAAGCCAATATAGAATTATTCTCAAAGATAAAAAAGAAGCTTCAAAATGCTATAAATTAATCAAAGCATTATTCATTTTAGCATATGATTTAAGAAAAGATTATCAATTTCAAATAAAGATTGGTGAAAATGGTGGCTTAGAATTTTATTATAATGATGAAAAAATTGAATATGATACTTTGCCAGAGTTTTTGAAGAAAGAGTCAATTTCCAAGATAAAAGAAAACGAGATAGTTAAGACAGAGACTAAGGAAGTAAAGGCAGATATCAAAGATTTACAAAAGCAAGAAGAACAGAAAAATCTAGAATATCTTAGAAAAGAGAAAGAGATTGTTACTTTCTTAGAGTGCAAGAAAACATTTATGGGAAGAATAAAATATTTCTTTAAGGGAAAGAAAGGTAAGAAAGACGAAGAAGTATCGGAGCATTCTGCAAGTAAAGAAAGATTAAAGGATATTTTAAGTCAAGATAAAGAAAATATAGAACATTTTAAAGATGATGAATTAGAATCTAAGAGCTATACTGTAGAAGATATTATTAAGATTGGCAAAGAACTTGATAATAATGTAAAAGATAATAAAAATGCAAAACTAGACTTAAAGGCTTTACAAAATAAGGTTGATAATATTGATAAAAAATTAAAGAATGCAACAGAGTTTTTAGAAGAGATAGATGAGCATAAGAAGAGCATATTCGAATTTTGGAAATATGCAAACAAAGATGAGTCGAAAATGCTTGCCGAAGGTGAAGTAGAAGAGGAAGAAACAACGAGTACAGGTCTTAGAAAAACATTTGATTATGAAGAAGATATAGAAAATTTTGCAAGTAAGATAGATAGCCAACAAAGAGAAAAATTAACACATAAAGAACAAGATGCATTGTTTGCCTCAAATTTTGTACTAGATGGAATAAACATAGTATCGAAGGAAAAACTATTAAAAGCAGATGAAACAAAAATAGCAAATTTATTGCAGCAATTAAAAGACGACTACAAGAAAGATATTGATAAAATTCAAGAAAAGGATTTCGATATTTTTGGAAATATCAGCCAAGATAAGACAAAGATAAAAACATTAAAAAATAATCAACATAGAGAAGCGGAAAAAGATAAGTACAAAGTTTTAAATGTAAATTTAAATACAGAGATGGACGTATTTATAGAGAAATTAAAAGAAATTAGACAAATTCTTATAGATGAATCTGAAAAGATAGAAGTTCCATATGATATATCTTTGTACAAGGCTAGCAACGAAAAGATTGATCCAGATGGATTTGATAAATTTAGTGTAAATCCATTCGAAACTTTGGATAATCTAGAAAAAACTTCTACATCTAAAGAAACATATTTATATAAAATAAATGTTCCAGAAAATACAAAGTTAGTATTTTACTCGAATATAACATTCTTTGAAAATAACAATCAAACACTTCCTTTAGGAATGGACATATCTCAAGAAGGACTTATAAACATGGATAAATATAAGCTTGAGCTAAAAGGAAAAGACGAATTTAATATAAATATTTTCAAGAACGAATTTGATAATTTTGTAAAGAATGTGAAGGTGTATGAGTATAATTTGACAAGCAAATAATAAAAGAGTTGGGAAAGAATCAAATTTTGACGTAGCAAAAATTGTGATTATTTGCCAATGGAAAGGGAAAGTATGGTAGACAGAGTAATCATAATGGTACTTGATGGCTTCGGTGTCGGAGAAGCTCCAGATGCAAACAAGTATGGAGATGAAGGAAGCAATACACTTGCTGGAATATACAATAATGCGTCTTTAAATATTCCAAATATGGCTAATTTGGGGTTATACAATATAGACGGAGTTAATGTTGGAGAAAAACAAGAAAAGACAATAGGAGCATATGGAAAGGCGCAAGAACAAGCAGATGGAAAAAACAGTCCAGTAGGGCATTGGGAGATGTCTGGTTATATTAAGCATCCTGCTTTTACAACATATCCAAATGCGTTTCCTAAAAAATTGATTGATGAATTTATAGAGAAAACTGGTGTAAAAGGTGTTTTATGCAATGAAGTTGGCTCTGGAACAGAAATTTTAAAGCGTTTCGGAGAAGAACACATAAAAACAGGATATCCTATAATATACACATCAGCAGACAGCGTATTTCAGATAGCAGCACATGAAGACGTAATTCCAGTAGAAAAATTATATGAAATTTGTAGAATTACAAGAAAAATTCTAGATAACCCAGAGTACAATGTTGGAACTGTAATTGCAAGACCTTTTATTGGAGATAAATCAGAAAATTTTACAAGAACCTACAACAGAAAAGACTTTGAGTCTAATACTTTTGGTAAGACAATGTTAGATGTAATGAATGAAAATGGCACAAATGTTGTAGCCATAGGAAAAATAGAAGATTTATTCAGTGGTAGGGGAATAGACAGTGCAATACACACAAACGGAAATGCTGATGGAATAGAAAAGACGATTGAAGAAATAAAGAAAGACACTAATGGATTGATATTTACAAATCTTGTAGATACAGACATGTTATATGGACATAGAAATAATATTGAAGGATATGCAAGAGCACTAGAATATTTTGACTCGAAATTACCAGAAATAATGAGCAAAATGAAGGAAAATGACATGCTTATTATAACAGGAGATCATGGAAATGACCCAAGCACTCCAAGCACAGACCACTCTAGAGAATATACTCCAATATTGGTATATGGAAAGAATATAAAAGAAAATGTGAATTTAGGAATAAGAAGCACATTTGCAGATATTTCTGCAACAATATTAGATATGTTAGACTTACCAAAACTTGAAAATGGTATAAGCTTTAGAAAAGAAATAGAAAAATAATAAAAAGCTGATATATGTTACTAAAACAATATATCAGCTTTTATAAATTTATTTTATATCTTCTTTTACAACTCCTGGTTGTTCTAACAATTCTGGCTTCTTTAAATATTTAGACAATTGTTTAAAAGAAGTTGCATAATAATAGCCATCACAAATTCTTTCATCGCCAACAAAGGCTATAGTAATACATTTTTCTTCATGCATTTCATCATCATCATAAATATAACTTTTCTTCTTTTTACTCATAGCAAAAAATAAACTTGTTGTACCAAAATTGTATAAATGATGATAAATACTATCAATACCTAAAGAACCAACATTAGTTAAAAATACGCTAGTATGAAATGGACTCGCTGAAATGATTGCCTTTGGCACTGCACCATGCTTGTCTAAAAATTTGATAAATTTAAAAGCAACTCTAATAAATCCATTTGGCACAATACTAAAGGTTTTTGCTAATGCATCTGTATTATTAGATGTACTGTAATCTTTGTTTTGTTCTATTGCTTTGTCTAATTTTTCTTTTATTTCGAAAATGTTTTCAGTTCCTGTAAAAGGCAATTTTATTGTTGTTTCTTGTCCTTCGTCAGCAAAACTCTTCTTTATTGCTAAAGAAACAAATATTTGATTTCTAGCATATAGGCTACCATTCATTGCAAACCTATTTAAATAAGGCCTTTCGGCAATGATTCTTACGATAGCTGCATAAATTATATTCATGTAAGAAAGCTTTATTCCTTCTTTGGCTTTTCTATCAATGTATTCATCTAATTCCTTTAATTTAATATCTTGCTTAAAATAAACTTGTGCATCGTTTCTTTCCAACATTACACAAGGTATAACTCTAAAAAACGGTGGAACAGTTTTTAATTTCCTGCCGTCACTTCTGTGTCCAAACATTATATTTCTCCCATTTATCTTATATATCCATTTTACGCTGAATGACGAAAAATGTCAAATAATATTGAATGAAAAAATTGACAAATGGGTAGGAATGGTTTATTGTAGTATTAGTTTGAACTTAAAATGGAGGAATATAAAGATGTTAGAGGAATTAAGACAATGTGAAGTCTGTCCTTTTAGATGTAAAGTAAATAGATTGGAAGGGAAAATAGGAAGATGTGGTTGTAATGATAAGATAAAAATTGCATTAGCATCATTACATTATTATGAAGAGCCATGCATAAGTGGAAAGAATGGTTCTGGTACAGTGTTCTTTTCGAATTGTAACTTGAATTGTTTATTCTGCCAAAATTATAAAATAAGTCAGGAAGGAAAGGGAAGAGAAGTTTCTATAGAAGAACTAGCTGATATTTTTTTAGATCAGCAGAAAAATGGAGCAAATAATATTAATTTAGTAACACCAACTATGTATGCATATCAAATAATCGAAGCTCTAAAAATTGCAAAGCCTAAGGGCCTTACAATACCAGTAATATATAACACAAATGGTTATGAAAATGTTGAAACAATAAAGGCTCTGAAAGGATATATAGACGTATATTTGCCAGATTTAAAATATTATTCTAATGAGATTGCTGTAAAATATTCAAAAGCACCAAACTATTTTGAAATAGCAACAAAGGCAATTTTAGAAATGATTAATCAAGTTGGAGCTCCAGAATTTGACGAAAATGGATTAATAAAAAGAGGAGTAATAATAAGACATTTAGTCCTTCCAGGACACATTCAAAATTCGAAACACATATTAAAATGGTTAAAAGAAAATGTAAATTCAAGAGCATATGTGAGTGTAATGGCACAATATTTTCCAACATATAAGGCAAAAGAAGATAAGTATTTGAATAGAAAATTAACAAACAAAGAATATTCAGAAATAGAGCAATATTTATATCTGTTGGATATAGAGAATGGATATATGCAAGATTTAGGAAAACATGAAGAAGAGTATGTGCCAGATTTTTAAAATTTGATTGAAAATAATTTGTTCATAATATATAATAATGATAGATAGATTATTAGAAAGAGGCAGAAAATGGCAATATATACAAGTAAAACAAGAATAGATTTAGAAGATGTTGGTTATTCCAATAAAATAACTAATAAGGCAATATTAAAAATATTAGAAAATGCAGGGGCTAGGCAATCAGAGACCATACATTTTGGATTAAATGATATGGAAAATGTAGGATTTAGTTGGATTTTATTAGGTTGGAAGGTAAAAATTTTAAAAAGGCCTATATATAACGAAGAATTAACAATAAATACATGGGGAAGAGACTCAAATAGAATTTTTACATATAGAGACTACGAGATATACGATGAGAGCGGAGAACTATGCGCAATTGCTACTAGCAAGTGGGCAATTGTAGATATAAACACTGGAAAATTAAGAGAATTAACTCCTGAAATTATTGAAAAATATCAATGTGAGACTAAAAAAGTATTTGAAGAAGATTATACTTTAAAATTAAAAGAACCAGTTACTATAATAAGAAAGCAAGAATATAAAGCACAAAGAAGAGACATAGATATTAACAAGCATATTCACAATTTATATTATTTGGACTATGCTTATGAGGTTTTACCAGAAGAAGTATATGAAGCACCAGAGTGTAATAATATAGAGATAATGTATAAAAAACAGATACGATTAAATGATGAATTTAAGTGTCTATATACAAAAGAGGAAAATCAAAATATCGTAACAATGAAGTCAGAAGACGAGAACACACTTCATGCGATTATTAAGTTATATTAAGGGATTTTAAAAGAAAGGAACCATTTTTATGGGAAACAGTGCTAAAGAAAAAAGACAGTATATAATTATAAATGTTTTATTAATACTAATTGTGCTACTTTTAGGAGTTTACATATATAAAGTTATTCAATCCAATAAACAACAAATAAAAGTAGGCTATGAACAGGGAGTAAACGTTGTACAACAGTTACAAGATGAATACATAAATGTAGAAAAAGTAGAAACAACGGAAAACCAAAATACAATGGTCGTTCCTATTGATGAGAACTATGAAAATTCTAAAGAATATGATTTTGCATATGTGAAAAATAATAAGTATTATTATAATCAATTAGATGATACCGCAAAATTAATATATGATGCAATTGAAAGTAATTTATCAAATATGATGTCTGGAAATTATGAGATAAAATTGTCGAATCAAGTAGCAAGTGTATTATATGAGAACGATGGAGAAAAACAGTTGGATACTAGTTTTCAATCAGCATGGGATGCCTTAATGTTAGACAGAGTTGATACATTTTTTATAGATGTTACAAAAATAAATTTGAAAATGAGAAAAACTACATATGGTAAAAAAGTAACGTATGCACTGTCGATTGCTCCAGCAGATTCGAATGGCTATTTGGCAAATGGCATAGAAAATAAAGAAAAAGTACATACGATATTAAATGAAATAAAAGAAACAAGGGACAGTATAGTTAAAAGCCTAAGTGGAATAGATTATAATAAAATAATGCATGCCCACGACTGGATTATAAATAATTTGGATTACGAACAAAATATAACAAATAACAATGTGTATAATTTATATGGAGCATTAATCGAAAAATCTGCAGTTTGTGAGGGGTATGCGGAAACATTAAAATATATTTTAGATGAAGTGGATATTCCATGTGTTTTAGTAAGTGGAACTGCAACAAACTCTGAAGGAAAAACTGAAAGACATGAATGGAATTATGTACAACTATACGGAAAGTGGTATGCTATAGATTCAACTTGGGACGACCCGGTTATTAAAGGAACTGGATATGTGTCAGACTCGATAAAACATAGATATTTCCTAGTTGGAAGCAATGAAATGAATAAAAATCATTTTCCTAATGGACAAATGACAGAGAGTGGAAAAAAATTTGTATATCCAACAATAGAAACTGAAAAATATGGGAAATAATAGATATTAATATAAATAAAAAGAAAATATTCATAAACAATGTGAATATTTTCTTTTTATATTTTATGCTAATAGACTATTTTTATATATAACAAATAGTAAAAAATATAGATTTTATGTGATGGAATATTATTTTCCGACTATTTTTGGACCGATTGTTGTTACTGTTCCAGCACCAATTGTTAGTACTATATCATTTGGCATAACTCTATCTCTAATGTATTTTGCAATTTCGTTAAAATCAGACATATAAAGAGCTTTTTTTCCTACTCTATTAATATTAATTTGGTCAACCAAATTTTGAGAGGAAATACCTAAAGTATCCGATTCTCTAGCTGCATAAATGTCAGTTACTATTATATTGTCAAATCCAGAAAGAACTTGAGCAAAATCTGTAAGAAGATTTTTGGTTCTACTATATGTGTGTGGTTGGAATACAACCCAAGACCTATTAAATTTTTTCTTTTTCATTGCATCATATACAGCTTTTATTTCTGTTGGATGATGACCATAATCATCGAAAACATTTGCTCCATTTGTGCTTCCAACAAATTCAAATCTTCTGTGGGCTCCAGTATATTTTAATAAACCTTCTTTTATATCTTCTTTATCTATACCATATTCATAACATGTTGCAATACAAGCAAGAGCATCATAAACATTATGCATTCCTGGTACGGAAAGCTTGATGCTCTTATAAAAAGTATTATTTCTGTATACATCAAAAAGAGGAAAACCATTGTTGTCAAAAGTGATATTTCTCGCAATAAAGTTCGATTTCTCATTTTTAATACCAAAAGTAACAATTTTTGCATTCGTATTTTTATACAAATCAACACAATTAGGGTCATCAGCATTTAATACTAGTAAACCATCTTTTGGAAGTAATTCAACAAATTTTACAAAAGCATTTTTTATATGGTCTAAGTCTTTAAAATAGTCAAGGTGGTCATTGTCTATATTCAAAATAACTTCTGTTCTTGGGTGAAATTTTAAGAAACTTTCTACATATTCACAAGACTCTAATATAAAATATTCGCTATTTCCAACTCTGTAATTTCCATCAATTTGCTTTAAAATAGCACCAACTTGAACAGTAGGGTCTTTATGAGCCTCCATAAAACAAACAGAAATCATAGATGTGGTTGTGGTTTTTCCGTGTGTTCCAGAAATACTAATTGTATCTCTATAACCTTTAGTAATAATTCCCAAGAAAGTAGATCTTTCCATGGTTTCAATATTTAATCTTTTTGCTTCTTGCATTTCAATGTCATCATGAGAAATTGCGGCACTATAAATGACTAAATCAGCTTTTCTAAGGTTATCTAAATCATGACCAATCACAACAGAAATTCCATTGTTTTTTAATTTATCAACCAATTCAGACTCGTTTGCGTCTGAACCTGTAACGTAAAAGCCCCATTTCTTTAAAATAGTGGCAATACCACTCATACTAGTTCCACCGATACCTAGCATATGTATATGTTTATATTTTTTTAATTCTTCTAAATTAATCAAATTAAGCACTCCTTTTATATGTTTTATTTTTCTAATATATTATATACTTAAAATAGGAAAAATTCAACATATTTTACGTCTTTGTTTTTGAATTGATATATTAAAAAAATATAAAAAATTATAAATTTTTTGAAAAAATAGAAGGAAAAAAATACAAAATGGAGAATAATATAAGTGTACATACATAAATAGTACAAAAATAAAAACATTGGAAGGCGGTGCTCACATGGAAATTACAGAAGTACGTGTTAGAAAAGTAAACTCAGGAAATAGAGTGAAGGCAATAGCCCAAATAACATTTGATAATGAATTTGTAGTTCATGAAATTAAAGTTATGGAAAAACCAGAAGGTTTATTCATTGCTATGCCTAGAAGAAAAAAAGGTGAAAGATATTACGATATAGCTCATCCTATTAATCAAGAAGTAAGAGACAAGCTTACAAAAGCTGTATTAGAAAAATATGAAGAAGCAGAAGATCCAGAACCAGTTGATAAAACTGAAGCTGAATCAGAAGATGCTGAATAATTAAAATATCCCTTAGGGGATATTTTTTGCTTAAATAACTACGTAAGTACTTAAAAAATAATTCAAAAATATCGAAATTCCAACCAATAATAAGAAGCAATTAGATAATTAATAAAAAATAAAATAAAAAAGAAGGCTCCCCCGAGCCTAGAACGGGCTAATGGGGGAGCAAGGAGTATTAGTATGCGGCCCTGGCCATTGACTGACCAAGAATGCTTGCCACATACTGGATAGGGTCGCCAGGGTATTCAGCTCTGTCGGTTACAATAATTCTTGTGAAGCCATCGTCGGATGACTGGGCCTGATATTCAAGCCCCTTAAAAAAATGCTCGTTTTCTGCGAACAGCTCAGTTCGCACCGAGAACAGTCCTTTTACCTGGTACATAACATGTACCTCCTTTTTTTATTTTTAATATAATTTATTATAACACAAAATTATAAAAAATACAATATTTACCAACAAAAAATAATTTATCCCTACTTGTAGAAGAATGTCGGGTCAATAGAAAAAGTAATTTCTATTTGGAAAAGGTAAATTCTAGTTACCGAGTAAATGCTATTTATAAGCAAAAATTTAATGTTAAAATATTGATTTTCGCTTATTTTTAGTGTAAAATGAGGATATAGACAAGAAAAAAAGGCGCACTTAAGCGAGTGAATTCAAATTAATTTTTTTAAGGTAAGACTAATTTCTATTCACTTAATTGTGCTCACAACAGCGGCAATATTCGGTTAGTGCAGATACTTCTTGCTAGAATTTTTTAATGTATACTTATAATTGAAGAAGATAAGGCTGTAAAGTGACCTCATCTTCTTTTATCTTCTGTATATTAAACTTTTCTAATGGTTCTTTGCCATAGAAAAACTCGAATGCCTCATATGGTGTTTTTCCTCCAAGTGATTTTCTTGGAACAGAATTGATATGAGAGAACATTAAATCAAGTTTATCTTGCGTTAAAGCCGACATATCTTTTTTCTTTAAAATAATGTCTCGTATAAATTCATGATTGTTTTCCACATGTGGCTTCTGACTTGGCATTTGTGCATCGCAATAAAATATATTGCTTCTAATTTCTCCTGTAGCTGTGTTTACCTCAAATAGCTCTGGTTTGGCAAATTCCGAGCCTCTATCTGTTAATAACAAACCAAACAATTTCTTATACATTTCATCTCCAAGAAGTTCTTGAAAATAATTTAAAGATTCAGACATTTCTTCAGAAGTTCTATGTTGCCTTAAGCGACCAATCATAAATCCGGTATTTTCAAATATAAATGTTTGTATGTATGGACCTTCTTGATGATTATAAACCGTATCCATTTCTGTTGTTGCATATGTTGGGTTATTCTTTACAAATTCAACATAATCATCATATTTTCTTCCGGTATAATCAGCAGACTCAGATCTTTTCTTAAGTTTATTTTTATTTGTTATTTTTCTTCTTACTTTTCTTCGTAAATCAATATTGGTTACACCCCAATCCTTGAATAAGCCCATTTCGATGTATGTATAAATTATTTTTTCACATTGTGTAATTTCCTTATGGTTCTGCAAAATCGTGTAAATTGACTGTCCTTGTTTGATTAAAGGGCATATTGTGTGTGCTAATTCATAAAGCTCTGTTGTATTTAAATTAACACCTTGTCTTGAATCTTTAAGAGAATATTCGTATTTTTTCTGTGCAATATTTGCGTAATAAAAATATTTTGTTTTTTTACAATGTTTTATCTCTGAACAAGAATTACATGCACCAACAAACTTATCTCTTCTCAAACATGGAACTTCTTCAAAATTAGAACACATTCCAATGCAGACTTTACATTCATTGTAATATTTGCATTTCCTTGGTACGTCTTCCACTTGTGAATATCTACGTTTTCTATTGTTTTTTATTTCTTTTCCTATTGTTGATTGACTTTTATTAAGTTCTTTGGCTGTTTCAAATTTTCTTAAGCCTTTGTTAATGTTTTCTTCAATAATTTTTCTATCTTCTAAAGAAAGATGTTTACCATTAAAACTCATAATTAACCTTCTTTCCAAAGAAGCATCTGCATCTCTATTATACAACTATAATTTAATCTTACAGTAAGAATTACTGTAAGACTTATTGTATTTATAAAACCCAAAGATTGTCTTGGGGTTCGGTAAAGCTTACAGCG
>ENA-ORSB01000220-ORSB01000220.1-human-gut-metagenome-genome-assembly--contig:-NODE-220-length-67123-cov-4.256068_pt1 | contig 67123 bp, 36 predicted proteins | sample MGYA00242180_ERZ509144 | MGnify/ENA primary metagenome ERZ509144 (study PRJEB26280, sample SAMEA2338661) | human gut metagenome | biome: human gut; feature: human-associated habitat; material: faeces...
TTTTAAAAAAGTATATTCCAGGAAAATTTATAAATGGATAATGTGATGCAAGTATAACATATTTAGAACTTATAACTCCATTTGGAGTAAATATATAGAACATATCATCAGAATGCTTTACATCATAAACAGTAGTGTTTGTATATATTTCACCATGATTTTTTGTAATTGAATTTGCGAGACCATTTAGATATTTTATGGGATTAAATTGAGCCTGATTTTGAAATTGAACTGCACCTGCAATTTCAAAAGGTAAACCAGTTTTAGTAACAAAATTTGCGGGGAAACCTAAGGAATTAAGAATATCAACTTCTTTTTTTATTTGTGATACTTCTGATGGATTTGTTGTAAATACAAAGCTTGATTGTCTTTCAAAATCACAATTTATTTTTTCATTATTTATAATATTTTTTATGATATTATAAATACATAAGGAGGGATAATATGGCTAAATTTTGCGTCTACTGTGGAAAAGAAGTTGAAAAAAATGATAATGTATGTGGAAATTGTGGGAAAGCAATAAATAATAACGTACAAACTGTAGTAACAAAAAAAGAAACAAATAAAAAAGAAGTTTCTAGTAAAAAATAAATATAATTAATTTAAGAACACTTGAACTAAAATTAACAAATAAAACTGAGGGGTTTGCAGTTGCAGGATTCATTTTATCAATCGTTTCATTTTTATGTTGTGGTTCTACATCAACACTAGGATTAATTTTCTCAATTATAGGGCTTGTAAATTGTAATAAAAATGGTAAAGATGGTAAAGGACTAGCAATCGCAGGTATAATTATTAACTCAATAATGTTTATAGTATTCATAGTTTTATATGTTATTATGTTTATTTTTGGATATGCTGCTGAATTATATTAAAATATGAAAAAAAGAATAATAAATATTTTTACATTAATAATAACAATAGTTTTAATCTTATTATTTCTTAAACTAATAAATTATAAATGTATATATAGGGAACTTTTTAATATATATTGTGCTGGATGCGGATTTACAAGAATGATAGAATCAATTATAAATCTAAAATTTTATCAGGCATTTAGATATAATCCTCTTTTCTTTATACTTTTTATAATTTTTATTCCATATTTTATACATCAAGTATACATATATATTAGATATAGTAATATTAAAAAACCATCATTAAGATTATTAATAATTTTAGTAATAATACTTTTTATTTATATGGTTTTAAGAAATATACCATTATTTAATTATCTTATTCCAACAAAAATAAACTAAACTATTTATTTATAAGATTATTTATGATATTATTGTAATAATGGAGGTGTTAAAATGGCTAAATTTTGTCCAAAATGTGGTACAGAAATTAAAGAAGGAGAAAACTTCTGCAGTAACTGTGGTAATGCAGAAAACAGTACTGAACAAGTAAATACAACTGTAGCAAATACTAAACCAGCTGGTAAATCTAAAATGGCTGCTGGTTTACTTGGTATATTCCTTGGTGGTTGGGGTATACATAACTTTTATTTAGGTTATACTGGTAAAGGTATTGCTCAAATATTTGTAACTCTATTCACTTGTGGATTTGGTGCTATTTGGGGACTTATTGAAGGTATTATGATTCTTACTGGAAGCATTAATACTGATGCAGAAGGTAATCCATTAGTAGACTAAAAAAAGACTATTAACGTAATTGTTAATAGTTTTTTTATGCAACAAAAAAAAGAATTGTTTTAAATAACAATTCTTTTTACGTATTATTGATGCCAACAAGTTTTGTTACCACCCGAAGAATTTTTACCACATACTGAATTAGCACCCCATCTGTATGTTTTAGATGTAGATGTATTACCTGCTGTATCCTTACATTGTATTGTTACCGGTGAACTTGAGCTTTTTACATTTTTATACATCATTTCATTTACAGCCATTCCATTAGTTGTTCCAAATTTTCCAAATCCTGATATAGAATCTGAACACGTATACGACACTGTTGTTGATGATGAAAATCTAGAATCAAATGAAATTGATGATAATATCGGATCTTCTACATCTATATAAACTCTTAGATTTCTGACCACAGAATTTCCTGCATTATCCGTTATTGTAAATCTAATATATCTGTTACCAGAATATCCAGCGACTATATATTTATTAGCAGTAAATGTGTACGTTGATACTAAATCTGTTGTACCTTCTGCCTTATTTCCAGTTATATTAATTCCTTTACGATTTATTTGCATCTTCATTTCTTTTATTCCTGATAAACTATCTGTTGAACTACTTAAATCAAAGTAATGTTTATAATTAGTCCATGAATCTATAACTGTATTAACTGTAGTATTAATTGTTTTTATTACACTTCCAGTTTTTTGTTCATCCGAAGTAGCTTTATATAACTTGATTACTGGACTTGGAGCAACCGTATCTATTAATACCTCAACAGTAAATGTTGTTGTATTTCCTGCTTTATCAGTTGCTACAAATTTTGCATATTTTGCTCCAGCAGCACTTTCACTATGTGTTTTTGTACTTGTTATATCTCCTGAAACAAGATTTGATTTATAATTTGAATCCGTTTTCTTTAAATTATTAGCATTTGTATATTTTGTTATTTTTAAAATCCCTGATAGTGAATCTGTTCCTGACAAAGTAATCTTATAACCATAATTTTTCCATGATGAATCAACATACGAAGTACTTGAATTTGTTAAAGTTGCTAATGTTGAACTATCCTTTAATGATGTTACTACCCCCTTCATTGTTGGACCTTCAGTATCTATTAATACCTCAACAATAAATGTTGCTTTATTTCCTGCATTATCTGTTGCCACATATTTCGCATATTTTGCTCCATTAGCCTTTTCAGTATATGTTTTTGTACTTGTTATATCTCCTGAAAAAAGATTTGATTTATAATCAGTATCACTTCTTATAAGATTATTAGCATTTGTATACTTTTCTATTTTTGCTATACCTGATTCACTATCTGTTGTTCCAGATAAATCAATAGTATAACCATAATTTTTCCATGACGAATCATCATATGAAGTACTTGAATTTGTTAAAGTTGCTAATGTTGAACTATCTTTAAGTGACTTAATTACACCTTTCATTGTTGGAGCTGTTGTATCTATTTTTGCAATAAATGTAAATATTTCAGAATCAAGACCTGCATTACTTGATACTTGATAAATAAATTTATATACACCGGTTTTATTATCTAAAGCAGAATCTGTAACTGCTTGATTTGGTGATGCAACTTTACTTGGTATACATGAAGTAGAGTCAGAAATGCAATAATAAATTGTTGCTCCACTTGGACCTGCAGTTAAATCACCAAATTCAAATCTTAATCCAGCATTAGTCCATTGATCCGATTCAATCTTTTGTCCATTTCCTCTATGATAAGCACTCAATGTTACCGAAGGAGTAACTGAATCGATTAATAATGTGTTATAGTTTGATACACTACTTATATCACGATTAACATTTATCGCTCTATAAAATATGTAATGTTTACCATTTTCATATATTGCTACACCACCATCAACACTAGTAACATCAATCCAAGTACCTCCTACTTGTTCTGTTTGACTTGTAGATAGATAATATTGATATTTAATTGTATCAGATGTATCACTCTTACTTGGTGTATCAAGTAATATTTCAATTGAACTACCACTCCAAGCTTCGGATGTTCCACCTTTTATTATTGGTGATGACAACCAGTGTGCATATAATGTTTGATTACCCGCAGTATTATATGTTGTAGTACTTTCTATTTTTGTTCCACCAGTTGCTGCTGTATACCAACCTTCAAATGTATATTTTATACTACCATTATCAGCTCTAGTAGCTGTTGGAAGAGTTCCATATTGGCTAAGATAAGTTACTGTTTTACTAGATGAGCTTACAGTTCCACTATTGCCATTAAATGTTACTGTATAAGAATTATAACCATATGATGCCGTAATTGTTGTATCAGAACTGATTGTTCCACTTGTACTTGACCAACTACCAAATTTATATCCTGACTTAGGACTTGCAGTTATAGTACTTAATGTTTTTGTAGTTGTTCCACTTGTTATTCCTTTTAATAATAACTGATTTGAATTTACACTATATGTTGCACCACTTATAACTTTATAACTTGTTGGGGATACTGTTCCCATTGTTTCATTACCACTTTTTGCTGTAACTGTATAAACACTTATTGATTTATTTGCAGAAGCACCAGTTTCATAATTAGTAGTATCACTATTAATACCCCTTAAATATATTGTTCTAGTTCCTGTAGAACTTATAATTGAACTTAAATAATCTATTCCACTAGTAGCAGCTGTCCAATTAGTATTGTCCATACTAATTTGATATGATGTTGCATTACTTACCCTAGTCCATGTTACTATTCCAGCTGTTGTAACATTTAAATTAGTTGGAATACTAACTTTTTGTTTATTTATTGTATAAGCTTTAGTTGTTCCTGTTAATGAATAATTGCTACATAGTTTTTGTCCTCCAGCTACACTTGAACAACTTGCTGTTGATGTATAACTTCCGGCATTTTTTCCCGTTGTTCTTGTTACTGTCATGGTTTCTCCTGTTACTCCTGTTGTGGCACTCACACTTGGTGCTTGTGCTCCTCCATTATATGTAAATGATGTTGTTGTTCCCCATGTTACTGCAATTGACTTTGGACTTATTGTTGTCTTAACCGGTGTAGATGAAGTATTTGATGCTGCATTATAGTTACTATTACCTGTTACATAATAATATATATTATATGTTCCTGCATTTCTATATCCAGAATCTTTAACATATGATGATGGAACATCTTGACTTCCTTTTGATAAATAATTTGCTTCTGTTAATTCTGTTTCTGTTGAATAATATATTGTTCCTTGTATACCTGTTGCACTTACCATGGCTTTTGATTCACCATATATTATTCCTGTTACTGGTGATACTTTTGCTGTATTTGCTATCTTTTTAACTGTTAATGTGTAACTTATTGTTTTAGTAGAATATGTGTAATATGCTCCATCAGTTACTTTTGCTGTAATTGTTGTTGTTCCTGCTTGTTTTATTGTTAAATCACCTGTTGTACTATTTATAGTTGCTACACCTGTATTACTTGATGTATAACTTACTGTTCCATCTCCCGTGTTTGTTAATGTATTTTTTGCACTTTCTCCATAATTTATTGTGATAGATGATGATGCAAAACTTATTGATGCTGTTCTCTTTCCTACTGGTGCACTTCCATTTGTAGCAGTATCTGTTACATCATTCCATATTGTATTATTATAGTTTGCTTTACTTGCTGTTACTACTACATAAATATATTTACCTACTAAGGATTTATCAATTACATATGTACTACTTGTTGCATTAGCAATTGCTGTTCCGCCTGTTACTGTTGTATTTGTTGTATAGTACCATTGATATGAAAGTGTTGCACTATTTGTATTTGTTACACTTGCTGTTAATGTATTACCCCAAATATTTGTTCCTTTTATTGTTACACTTCCTGATAATCCTGAAGAAGGATTTATTGATACACTTGAAGCCCCTTTGAAATCATTATAATAACTTCCACCTGTTATTTTATAACTTATACTTGTTGTTCCTTGTGCTGTTCTTGATGGTAACAAATTATATGTTTTTCCTGTTACACCTGCACTTGTTACTGTATTTCCATAACTTGTGCTTGTCCCTGATACTATTGTTTTTCCATCCCATGATGCACTATTTACTTTTACTGTTGCATTATGTTCTTTTCCATCATATGTTGCTGTTGCTGCATTTGCTGTTACACTTAATGCTTGTTTTGCTACTGTTGCTGTTTTATTCGTTGTATCTGTTATATCACTCCATGTTACTTTATTATAGTTTGTTTTACTTGCTGTTACTACTACATAAATATATTTACCTACTAATGATTTATCTATTTTATATGTATTTTCTGTAGCATCAGCGATTGCTGTTCCTCCTGTCGCTGTTGTACTTGTTGTTGAATACCATTGATATGAAAGTATCGCACTATTTGTATTTGTTACATTTGCTGTTAATGTTTGTCCCCATGTATTTGTTCCAGTTATTGTTACACTTCCACTTAGATTTGTTGAATTTATTTTTACTGTTCTACTATCTGTTTTTGTAGTGTAATTAGCGGCTTCTATTTTAAAGTAAATTGTATATGTTCCTGCGGCTATATAACTTGGCTTTGTTGCACTATATGTTCCATTTGAACTTGTTGAATATGTTATTGCCGCACCACTTGTTGGTTTTGTTACACTTACACTTATTGTATGTGAATTTCCATCATAGAATCCTTCATAAGAACTTGCTGTATATGTTATTGTTGCTGGTTTTATTGTTATTGTTGATGATATAGGATTTGTATCTGTATGATTTGAATCTCCTACTACCTTTACATATACTGTTGTTGTTCCTTGCGCTGTTCTTGTTGGTTTTGTTGTACTCCATGTTTTATTATCTGTACTATATTGTATTGTTCCACCATTTCCGCCTGTTACTCCGATTGTATGTGGTTGTCCATCATATGTTCCTGAATATGCAGTTAATGTTGGATTTGTTGAACTTGCTTTTTCTATTACTATAGTTATTTCTGCTGTTGCAGTTAGTTTACTTGTATTATCTATTGCTTGTACTGTTAATTTATATTTTCCTACTGGTGGTACTGCTGTATCACTCGTTGTTATTGTTGTTCCATTTATAGTGAAATAACTATTTGTATTCCCTGCCGTTATTGCATAACTATAACTTCCTGTTCCATTACTTGCACCTTTAAATATTAGTGCTTGTGGTGTTGTACTATATTTTATAGACGCTAGTGTTTGTGCTTCAAATGTTAATGCATTTGCTTTACTTATTAATCTAATCGCACCATTGCCTGCGCCTAATTTTGTTTTTATACTTGAATTAGTACTTCCTGCTAACATACTCATGCTTCCGCCTAGAGTATATCCTGTATATGTATACCCTGTTTTTGCTACTACATTTGTTATTGTTGCTTCTGTTCCATAATTTTGTTTTTGATAATAATCTGTTAAACCTGTACTTGTCTTTCCACCTATTGTTATATCAAATGATTTTATTCCTGAATCCGGATTAACATCATAATAATATTGGTTAATTGAATAGTTTGCTGTATATTCTCTATTACCATAACTTCCTGATTTTATTGTTACAGCATTACTTGCTTCGCTTAATCCTGTTCCTGTCCATCCTGTAAATGTATATCCTTGTTTTGTAGGATTATTTAATGTTATATCAGCATCTGTTACTTTATAACTTGTTGGATTAGTAGCACTAACTGTTCCACCATTTAAATTATATTTAATTGTATATGTTACAACATTCCATGTTGCATTAAAGTTTCTTGAACTATCAACTGTAACACTTGTTCCAGCAGTATATGTTTTATTTACTACTGAATCATACCATCCACCAAATGTATAACCATTTCTTGTAAATGTATTACTTGGCATTGTTACACTTATACCAATTTTTGAACCAGAATAATTCATATATCCTGTTCCAGCTGCTGAACTAGGAGCTGTTCCTGTTCCTCCATTTGCTGTAAAGTTTGCTGTTATAGCATATGTATATGATGAATAATAAGTTGTATTTGCTGTAGTTGGTGTTACTACACTTGCTTTTGCAGCATTACTTGTACTTATTCCTCTATATGTATATGATCCTCTACTTGCTTTTGCAGCATCTGGTATTGTTATATTTGTATTAATTGTATTTACTCCGCCAGATTTAGAAATATATGTTCTTGTATTTCCTGCTGTTACACTTGCTGCTTTACTTCCATCATAATAATTAAATGTTGCATTAACTGTCTTTTGATAATATGCATATAAAACGGTTAATGCAGTCGCAGATGGTGTTCTAGAATTAATACTATCTGCTGTTATTGACCAGCCCTTAAATGTTGCTCCATCATATGCACTTGGTGTTGGTGCTGCACTAGCAGTTGTAACATAATTTGTTCCATTTGAATATGCTGTTCTTGTTCCTGCACCTGTTGTGTGCGCACTTCCATTATAGTAATAATATGTTATTGTTGCTTGATAATAAGCATAATAATTTGCTGTTCCTGTATTTACACTTATTGGTGTTGTTGAATTTGCTGCTGTTACACCCTTATATGATGTACCATAATATCCTGTACTTTCTGTAACAGCACTTGGAATACTTACTGTAGAATTTACTATAGCATTATTGTATCCTAAATATTGAACACCAGTAGCTGTTGTACTAGTTTGTTTGTTTGCATATGTATCTGTACCACTATGATAATAGAAATTTAATGTTACATTTTTTTGATATGATGCATAATATGTCTGATTACCTGTTAATACTACTGCTGAATTTGCATCAATTGTTTTAGCTGCATTAGCTACATTACTTGTACTGTAATGTCTAAATGTATATCCACTTGGTGTTCCTAATGCTGCTGGTGAAGTTATACTTCCGCTAGTAGCATTATTATATATTGTTACTGATCTTGTTTCTGATTTAGAATTATAATAATTAAATGTTGCATTTAAAGTTTTCTTATATATTGCATATAATGTTACATTTCTTTCTGGCATTTCATAACTTGTAAGTGCACTTGTTGCATCTTTATTTGTATTCCATCCAACAAATTCATAACCTGATTTTTCAGCTTTCTTTGTTAAATCTACTAATGATTTGTATTTAGTACTTGCTGTTTGTTTTGCTGTGCTTCCTCCATTTGTTGTTGCATCATATGTTACTGTATAACTTACATAACCAGTACTAGGTGTCATTGTTATGTTACCTACTGACATTGTAAATGTTGCACTTGCATTTGTTTGATTTGCAACCAAATTTGTATTACTACTTATCCATCCATTAAATGTATAACCTGTATTTGCTGATGCTTTTAATGTTATTGTACTTCCGTAATAATAACTTCCACTAGCTGTACTTCCTGTTGTTGTTATTCCTGTAGTACTTCCTAGTGTAAATGTATATTTATTTCTTGTATATTTATATGTTACTACTGTACTTCCATCTGCTGCTATTGTTACAGTTTGTACGTTTGGTGATGTAAATCCTGTATAACTCTTCACTGTTGGTGACACACTTGAATCTGTTGTACCATTTAAATTATCTGTATCGTCTGCTTCACTTGGATATGTACCATCTAATTTTTGTTTATAGTGTTTTACAACATACTTTGTATTTGTATTTGCTTTCCATTGTGCATACAATGTTATATTCTTTGTATATGTCCATTTCCATTTTTTTCCACTTTCATACACACCAGAAGTTGTTAATCCCCAAACGGTTCCTGTTCCATCTGCTTTTTCATTCCATCCATTAAATGTATAGCCTATTTTTGTAAATGTATTTTTCTTTGTTATAAAATTACTATTGTATGTTGCAGTATCATTTGTCATTGTTCCAGATCCGTCATTTGAGTTATATGATACTGTATATGAATTTGCTTTACATACTGCATATAATGTTTGTGTATTTAATTTATCTGTTACATTTCCTGCATTGTATGTTGTTCCTTTTCCATCAGCACTCGTATTCCATGAACATGTATATCCTGTTTGTGATATGTTAGGTATTGTTACACTTGGTTTTGCTTTCCAATGTGCATATAATGTACCATTTGATGTATATGATGTATTTTTAAATGAACTTGTTATATATCCATTTTCATTTATCATTTGTGTACCAGCTGTTGCATCTGTATAATGTCCTGAATAGCTATAATTCTTTGTTATTGCACTTGGTACTGTTATTCCAGTATTATTTGCATCAAAGCTTACTGTATAGCTTCTTGATGGTGTTGCTGGTATTGCATTTACACTTGTTGTCATTGCTTTAGTTAAAGTACTGTCTAAATATATTCCAGTATTATATTTTTCATAAATAGCTGGTGTTCCAGCAGTTGTTGCTCCATTTCCATTTAATGAAATTGTATATATATTAGATACTGTTATACTTGGATCTAATGTTGTTTTTGAATTTGAGTTTGTCGCTATATCTTTTACTGCACCTGCTGCTATTTCTAATGTTATTTTACCATTTAATGTTATACCACTTAAAGTAAGTGTATAACTATATACTCCATTACTTACACTATTATAAGTTAATGCTTTTGTACTTGGATTTACTGTTGTTCCATTTATTAATACGCTTACATCTGATGCTGTAAATTCAGAATTATTTATTCCACTTGCTGTTTCTGTTATCTTTATTGGTATTGTTACACTATTATTATTTATTTCTGATGAACTTGCTGGTCCATTTAATTCTATTTTTGGTACAGTTTTATCTATTCTTATAGAAGTTGATACTGCATCACTCTCATTTCCAGCATTATCTACTGTTCTATAATATACTGTTTCATTTCTTTCTGCACTCCAAGTATCTTTTGGAGCAGTTGTTTTTTTCCAGGCATTGCTTGAACCACTGTATTTTAATTGATATTCTTTTATTCCTGATCCAGAGTCTGCACCGTTTAATATTATAGTAACATCTTTATTTGTCCAATTACCATTGCTAGAATTTGTTAATGTTAGTGTTGGTTTTGTTTCATCTTTATAATAAGCATATAATGTTGTATTTGCTGTATATGTTGTACTTGTTATTTTATCTGTTATATATCCATCTACATTTATTATTTGGTCTCCTTGACCATTTTCTTTTGTATAATATCCTTTAAATGTATATCCTTTCTTTGCTGGTACTGTTATTTTATTTGTAGTTGTTGTCATTACATTTTTTAATGCATTATCTAAATATATTCCTGCACCATATTTTTCATAAATAGCTGTTGTCCCAGCTGTTGTCGCATTCTTATTATCAAGTGTTATTGTATATGTATTTGCTTCTTTTGTGAAATTTGCTTGTGCTGTCGTTTTTGCATTTATTGTTGTACTATTTGGTGTTATTGTATAACTTAAAAATTTTGTTGTATAACCTGTTACTGTCTTTTGACTTGCTGTTGCTATTCTTCCATCAGATAATGTTATTACATTATTTGATACTGTATATGTTGTTCCTGGTATTACTATTAATTGTGTTGGAGTTACGCTACCTAAATTTGTATCATTAACTTTAAAATTAATTGTATTGAAGTACACATTTAAATGATTTGTTCCATCTACTGTATATTTTTTTGAATATGGTATTTCTACTCCATCTAATTTAAATCCATATATTTCATAACTTGTTCCATATTCATATGTTTCCCCAAAATCATTTAGATATCCTTTATCTACTCCTCCAACTTTTATTCCTGTTTGTATTCTTTTATCATATCCTTCAGAATAACCTTTTCCATCAACGACATAATTTAAATCTATTAGTGTTTTTTTCTTTTCGAATTTAGGATATAAAATAATATCTTGATCTAATGTATATTCACTTCCTGCAGCATAATCGCCTAGTGAACATGTCCATCCTTTAAAATCATAATCTGTTTTAGTTAAAATATCTTTCCTTAATTTTAAATTTTCTTTTTCATATTTATATTGTGGTTCTAAAACTTGTGTTCCATCTGTATTTTGATATTCCACAGTATATACTTTTCTAAATTCATATTGTTCTATTAAATTGATTGGATTTGTATCTGGAGTTATAGCAGATATTGTTATTAAAAATTCTACGCTTGTATTAAATTTTATTATATCTTTCTCTTTATAACCTGCTACTGTTACATTTATTCCTTCTCTATTTATACTTTGTTTTATGAAAGAATATATTGTTTGATTTCTATCACCATAATTTGTTACTGTTACTCTATATGTTATTGATGAATTTGCATTTGGAAGTGTAAAACCTGTAGTTGTATTATCAACATTGTACTTTGGTGAATAATTTTCTACAGCGCCATTACTTGCAGATTCTAATTTTATTCCTGTTACTCTTATGTCTGCGGAAGCTCTGAACATTGCTTCAGATGTTATTGCTAATTTACTAGCAAGTCCTGAATATGCTACCGTATTAAAAAAGAACAAAAATAAAAATGCAATCATTATTAAAATTTTTATTTTACCTTGAAAAAATTTCTTCATTTTAATACGACTCCCATTCAACATTCTTTCTATTATAATTATATATATTATACCCTTCCCCAGAATGTTTGTCAAACAAAAACCATACATATATCATTAATATGTACCAATAAATTTAAGGTATGTAATGGGTGGGGTATTATGCTATTAATTTAAATAAAAAGCATAAAAAAAGGAACTAAAAAGTTCACTTTTAATTGTTTATTTTTTTATTAAAAATCATCATCGTCAAACGTATCATATCTTGATGACTTATTTAACTTTTCTTGTTTTTCTTTTATTTCTTTTTTAAGTCTATTTACTTCTTCTTGTTTAAGAAGCATTTTTAATTTATCCGAATTATTTGTTTCTAAACTTTCTTCTAAAGCATCATATAATTCATCTTTTGTTACTACATCATCATATAAATCATATTTATCTTTATAATCTGCTTCAATAATAGAATCATCATCTATTATTTTTTTAGGTTCACTTAATTGTTTTGGTACTTCAGCACTTAATTTACTATCTTGATATAAATTTCCATTAGGATAAATAGTATCATCATCTGTACCATTTCTAGAACCAATATTAATTTCAGGTTTAAATTCTATTTTAGTTCCTTCTGATATTTTTTGAATATCTTCTTTTTGTTTATTTTTTCTTTTAATTAAAATTATCAGCATTATAATGATTGCGAGTAATAGCAATAAAAGTGATAATAATGCAAAGAATTGTCCTAAAGTTAATCCTAAAATTTTCTTACTTTTCTTTTCAACATCTATTTGGTAACTTTTTGTAAAACCATTTTCATCTGTAACTCTAACCATTACAACATTGTTACCTTCTTTTAAATCTTTATTACCTGTTATTTCTACTTTTGCATTAGGATTTTTAGTAATTGCCTCTACATCTAGGGAATCAGTATTTCCATCAACAGTTAATTTATAATTTAATTTATCTGGATCAAAATTATCATCTAATTTTTTACCATCAATTTTTATATTTGATAAATCATTATTACTTTTAAGTGGACTTCTCTTTACATTTAAAGTATAAATTCTTACGCTTCCATCTTCTGCGATTACTTTAATTGTTATAGGGGTAGTTTCTCCTACTTTGAAATTTTTATTACCCATTACTTCTACTTTAGCTTTATCTGATGCTTTATAAGTTAAATCAAGTTTATTACTTTCATATGGTACTGTAACTTCATAATTACTCATATTTTTATCAAATTTAGGACTTATTTCACCATTACCTATTACTAAACTTTCTAGATAATTTTCATTTGATTTTTTCTGTTCTTCTTTTGTACCAGAATTAGAACTTGTGTTTGTACTTGCCTTCTTTTTAGTTACATTTACTGTATATGTATTTTTATTACCATTTTCTGCGGTTACTGTAACTGTAATATAATTCATACCTGATTTTAGGTTACTATTACCACTTATTGTAACCTTAGCCTTACTACTTGATGCAATTGCTTGTACTGTTAAGTTATCAACATTACTTGGTACTGTTATAGAATAAGAGAACTTATTTTTATTAAATGCTGGGCTTAATGTATAACCACCTACATTTAATTTACTTAATGTTGCATCTGAGTCAAGAACAGGCTCATTTTTCTTTTCTTCCTCTCTTGTTACAGTAATTTTATATGTTTTTTTACTTCCATCTTCTGCTGTTACTTCTACTGTTACTACATTGTTTCCTACCTTTAAATCTGTATTACCTACTATTTTAACGCTTGATTTTTCATTATTTGTTATTGCTTTAACATCTATTTTAGTCGCATTATTTGGTACCTTTAAAGTATAATCTAAATTATCTTTATTAAATACTGGACTTAATGTATAACCTGGAACTGATAAATCTTTTAGGGAGTTATCACTTGATTTTTGAATTGCAGACTGTCTTGTTACAGTTATTGTATATGTTCTTTTATTTCCATTTTCTGCAGTTACTACTACTGAAATATTATTAGCGCCTACACTTAAACTTTTATTTCCTGTTCCAGCAAGAGTTGCTTTAGCACTTTCTTTTGTAGCATTTACTGTTACACTTGAAACATTATTTGGAACTGTTAAACTATAACTAGTTGTATTTTTATTAAATGCTGGACTAATTGTATATCCTGTAATACTTAAAGCAGATAAATAATTATTAGAATCTTTAATAACAGGGGTTCCTATTGTTATTGTTTTTGAAACTGGTGTTACTGATAATTTATTATTATTACAATCATTTAATAATACATTTGCCAAAGATAAAGTTGTTGAACCAGTTTTTAATGTTTTAAATTTTAATGTAATTATATCTGTTGCTGAACTAAATCCATTTGATAAGGTAAAATCAATACCTGCAAATTTGTAATTATTATTTTTATTTACAGATACAGCGTATGGAGAACTCATACCAGTTGCAGATATAAATTCTAAATAATCACTATCAAATGATATGTTTCCTCCTACACCACATATACCAATATTACTTGAATCAACATTAACATTGTTAACATTTACTTTAGCAGTTATTTCATCGCCAATATTAGCATTATTATTTACTGTATAACCAATACTAGCAGATCCTACTGTACTTGCAGCATTTGCTTTAATGTATATTGCAAATATAGATGCTACTACTATTAAAATTATAATAAGTTTATTTGTTATCTTTCCATTATTCTTCATTATGTACCTCCTACTAATTCTTCAAATAATATTGTAATGCACTTATCGCATCGCTTATATCTATTTCACTATCTTCTACCATATCACCAGCAACAAAATATGCTCCTGTTAATGCTTTAGAACTATTTTCACCATTTAAATAATGACCTAGTATACCAATTGAATCACTGATATCTATTACTCCATCACCATTAACATCACCTTTTATTACAATAGTTTTTCTATCTTTTTCTTCTCCATTAATCATTAACTTAACTATATATCCTGTCGCAACTATATCACTATCTGATATAACACTTGTTTCATCACTATTTACTATTTCTAAATATTCATTAGGGTTATCTAATTGATCTTTTAATTCAAGTGCTGTTGTATTTACTTTTACTGTTTTTATATAACCATTTGCTATTGTATGACCATATTTAACAGATGTTATTACTTCTGATATATTTGCTTTTTTCACAAATGTTACTTTATATGTTAAGAATGTTCCATCTTCTGCTGTTACTAATATTACAACTTCTGTATTACCTACTTCTAGTGGTGAAATTGTATATGTATGTGGTGATGTATATGTTGTTCCATTTATTTTCATATTTGATTTATTATCTTCAAGTACACTTGTTAAATCAACTTTATTTACATCACTATCTATATTTACTATATAAGAATATTTTGTTTTATTAAAACTTAATTCTCCAGAGCTTACTCTTAAATCACTTAAGTATGCATTACTTGATGCTTGTTTTGAATATGTTATTTTATAATTTTTAACTGTTTTACCATCTTCTGCTGTTACTTGAACTGTAATTGCACCATTACCATTATTTTTTGGAATATCAACAACATTACTACTTTGTTTATTACCATTTACTAAATATGTAAGTGTTGATGTATCAATATTTGGTGTTGCATTTATTGTTAATTTTTCTAAACTATATGGTATTTCTCCAATACTATATTCTGTTTCATTCATATTAAATTCTTTATTTAGAGTTTGTCCATTTACTGATAAACTACTAAGGTTAGCATCACTACTTAATTCTTTACTAAGCCTATGAATAATTACACTATATGTTTTTGTATTTTCATTTTGTGCGACAACTATAATTTCAAGTGTTGTATCACCTTCTTTTAAGTTATCAACTGTAATTGTTTTAGGTGTAAAGAAATTTTCTGAAAGAACTTTAATACTTGCATTTTTATCTTCTGTTTCTATATCAAAACTTATTTTATCAACATTATTTTCTACATTTATATTATATAAGAATGTAGTTTTATTAAAATCTATTTTACCTAATGATGGCGTTAATTTACTTAAGTAAGCATTATCTGATTTTACTATATTGTATGTTATTGTATATAATTTTTTACTTATTCCATCTGCTGCGGTTACTTCTACTGTTATTATATTTTCACCAAGAAGTGTTGGTATATCTACTATATTACTATCAAAGGAAGTTGTTCCTACATAATATTTTATAGTTGAATCTGAATTTGTTGGAGTAGCATTTATTTTTAATTTAGTTGTTCCATAAGGAATATCTCCAATACTATAATCTAGTGTTGTTGATGTAAATTTTTTATCTAAATTATATCCACTTACACTTAAATCATGAAGTGTTGCATCATTACTTAATGCTTTTACAACATTAAATACATATACATTCATGCTTCCATCTTCCGCAATTGTTGTAAGTCTTACTACTTTATCATCTTTTGAATATGTACCATTACCTGTTACTGTTGTAGTAGGAACAGTTGGCACGCCTTCTATAGTAAATTCTGTACTTCCATATGGAATTGTAAGTGTATATTCTCTTTTATCTTTTGATAAAGATGGAGATAACACTGCGTTTGTTAAATTAACTTTTGATAAAGTTGTATCACTTGATTTTGGTCTATTTACTTTTATTGTATATATTTTTATAGTTTTTCCATCTTCTGCAGTTACTGTTACTTTATAAATATTATCTACTGTTGTTGATAATTCTATATTATCTTGTTTTGAAATAGATGCATTTTTATCTTCTGCAACTGCAGTTACTTCTTCTTTTGTAAGAATACTTTTTTCTTCTTCAACTGTTGTTTCATAATATAAAGTATCTTTATCAAAATCTGGTGTTAATGTATAACCCATTACTGATAATAAACTAAGATTTGCATTATCATTTTTTATTCTATTTACATGTAACTTATATGTTTTTTCTTCTCCATTTTGAGCTGTTACTGTAAGTACAATTTCATTATCTCCTGTTTTTAAAGATATTTCTCCATCACCTTTTACGCTAGAATCAACATCTTTTAATACTGCTTCTACATTTATTTTTGTCTTACTATAATTTACATCACCTAAATCATATTCAAGTGTATCAGAACTAAAGTTTTCTATTTCTTTTCCATCAACTTTTATCATTGATAAATCATTTATATTCTTCTTAGCTCTAATTACATTTATATTATAATCAAGTATTGAACCTGATTCACTTTCTACTCTAATAACTATGTTATTATCTCCTACATTCAGTGAATGAATACCTGTTCCTGAGATAATAGTTGCTCTACTATCTGTTAGGGTTGCGGATACATCTATTGATGATATATTTCCATCAACATTTACTGTATAACTTGTTATATTTGAATTAAATTCTGGTGTTAATGTTCCTTCACTAACAGTTATATCTGATAATGTATTTATACTTGATTTAGTTCTCTTTATATTTAATATATATGTATTTGACTTAGTCTCATCTTCACTTACGACAGTTACTTCTATTTGTTTTTCACTTGTTGAAATATTATAGTGTCCTTCCCCTGATGTTACTTTTGAATTTGGTTCTAACTTAGTAGCAGTTACATTAAATTCTGTTACATCAACAGGTACTGTTACTTCATATTCAAATACATTTGATGAGAAACTTGGTAAGAAACTACCATTAGTTACTGTTAAATTTGATAAAAGTGCAACATCTGATTTTTCTCTTGTTACTATTAATGTATATGCTCTTACGCTTCCATCTTCTGCTGTTACCAATATATTTATCATATTATCGCTTGTTGTTAAAAGTTCTGTATCATTGAATATATATTCTGCTTTTTTATCTGTTTCTACTTTTGGATCATTTACTGTAACTATTAAATTTGTTTTATCTGCTTTTGTCACATCATTTGGTACAGTAACTTTATAATTTAATCCATCTTTAACTGCTGGAACTCCCGCAAGAGTTATACCCTGAATACCTGTATCATCATTTAATTTTCTTTTAACAGTAATTTTATATATTTCACTTACACTAGTATCATGTGCTTTTACTGTTAATGTAATTGTATTTGATCCAGTACTTAAATTTATAAGTCCATTACCTAATACAGTTGCAAGTTCATCTTCAGCAATTCCTTCTACTTTTAGAGCAGTTGTATTATAATCAACTTCTCCTAAATCATATATTGTTTTACTTTTATTAAATCCTGTTATAGTCTTATCATTAATTTTTAAGTCTTTTAAATAAGCATTTACTCTTTTACTTCTTTCAATAAATAAAGTATATGTTTTTAAATCTCCATTTTCTGCTGTTACAATTATATCTATTTGATTACTTCCAAAGTTCAAATTAAATTTATTACTTAAATCTGTTGTTATAGTTGCTTTTCCTGTATCTTCTACAACTGCACTTACACTTACACTATCAGTTGCACCTGGTACAGTTAAATTATAAATTAATTTGTCTTTGTTAAAACCTGATACGCTTACATTATCTACTTTTATATCACTTAAATTATTATTTGATGATTTTTCTCTTTCAACTGTAACAGTATATTCATTTTGTGTTCCATCTTCTGCTGTTACTGTTAAAGTAATATCTTTTACTCTTTCTGTCGATGACATAGTAAATTCTGTACCATTTGCAGGTGTAATAACACTTTCACTATTTATTTCAGAAGATAAAGAGAACTTAGTTGTATCACTTGGTACACCAATTTTACATTTATTATCAGTTAATAAACAATATCTTGATGAATCTGTTCCAATTGTAAGTGTTACCTTTTTTATACTTGTATCATTAGATTTTGTTCTTGTTACTTTTATAGTATATGTTTTTTCATCTCCATTTGCAGCAGTTACTTTAAATGTATATATGTTATCATTTTTAGTTGTTAAACTAATTGCTGGATTTTTTTCTATACTAGCGTCTTCACTTACAGTAACATCTACATCACTAGGTGTTAATGTTGTCTTATTATTTGGAAGTGTTACGCTATATGTCCCATCAGCATTTAATGTTGGTGTTACTCCTGATACATTTATACTTTTTACTTTATTATCACTATTCTTTTCTCTTCTTACATTAATAATATAATTTTTTACTACTGATGTATCATGCGCTGTTACTGTAATAATTATTTTGTTATCACCAGTTTTTAGTTTTATATTTCCTGTACCTGATACTTTAGCTAAAGTATCTTCCGCTATTGCAGATATATTTAATTCAGTTTTATTAAAAGGTACATCATCTAAAGTATATTCTGTTTTATCTTTATTAAAATCAGTAATTGTTTCATTATCTACTTTTAAGTCTTTTAAATTTGCATTTATTCTTTTACTTTTTTCTATATATAAAGTATATGTTTTTAGTTCATCATTTTCTGCTTTTACTACAATTTCTATTTTATTACTTCCAAAGTCTAAATTAAATTTATTACTTAAATCTGTTGTTATTACTGCTTTTCCTGTATCTTCTACTGTAGCAGATACAAGTACACTACTTGTAGTTCCTGGGACTGTTATATTATAAGTTAATTTATTTTTGTTGAAATCAGATAAACTTACATTATCTACTTTTATATCGTTTAAATTATTATTTGATGATTTTTGTCTTTCAACTGTAACTGTATATTCTTTTTTAGTATCATCTTCTGCAGTTACTGTTAAAGTTATATCTTTTATTCTTTCTGTTGGTGTCATAGTAAATTCTGTACCATTTACAGGCGAGATAGTACTTTCACTATTTATTTCTGATGTTAAAGAAAATCTTGTTGTATCGCTAGGTACATTAATTTTACATTTATCATTTTCCATTAAGCAATATCTTGATGAATCACTTCCTATTGTTAATGTTACTTTGTTTAGTGTTGTATCATTAGATTTTGTTCTTGTTACTTTTATAGTATATGTTTTTTCGTCTCCGTTTTCAGCAGTTACTTTAAATGTATATATGTTATCATTTTTTGTTGATAAATTTATTGCTGGACTTTTTTCTATACTAGCATCATCACTTATTGTAACATCTACATCATTAGGTGTTAATGTTGTCTTATTATTTGGAAGTGTTACACTATATGTTCCATCATCATTTAATATTGGTGTTACTCCTGATACTTTTATACTTTTTACTAAATTATCACTATTTTTTTCTCTTTCAATATTTAATTTATATGTATTTTTAGTTGTACCATTATGCGCTGTTACTTCTATTACTATTTGATTATCACCAGTTTTTAGTTCTATATCTCCTAAACCTTTTACTGTTGATAACTCATTTGTTTTAGTTGCATCTACATTGATTTTATTTTTACTAAATGGAACTTTATCTAAAGTATATTCAAATGTATTTTTATTAAAATTGTCTATACTTACGCCATCTACTTTTATATCATCTAATAAAGCAATGTCATATTTCTTTCTTTCAACATTTATTGTATATGTTACTGTATTTCCGCTTTCTGCTTTTACTACTACTTCCACTTGATTATTTCCAAAGTTAAGATTTGTATTTCCTGTAATACTTTCTACTTTAGCATACTTTGATAGAGGTGTTGCATTAACATTTATACTTGTTACACTTCCATCTACAGTTACATTATAATTTCTTGTTTCTTTACTGAACACTGGAACAAGTTCTCCAGGATTTACTATTAAACTAGATAAATTTGCATCTGTTGATTTTGCTCTTACTAAATTTAAAGTATAGTTTTGAATACTTCCATCTTCTGCAGTTACTACAATTGTTACATTACTTGTATTAGTTGTAAATGTTTTAGATGCAGTATTTAATGTACTAGTAAGTGTTTCAGAACCATTTGCATCTATTATTCCAACCATTGCTTTATCTGTATCATTAACAATTGCTTTTACATCTATAGAACTTACATCTTCTGTATAATTATAGTTATAATCTCCAAAGAATGTACTTGTAAATGCTGGTGATAAACTAGCACTTGGTGTTGATTTAACTTCTAAACTTTTTAATTTGTTATCATTTGATAATCTTCTAACATGTAATTTATATGTTTTTTCATCTCCATTTTCTGCTTGAACAACTATATTTAATGTATTATCTCCAATATTTAAATTAACTGTTCCTGTTCCACTTTTTATTTGTGCTTTATCTGTATCTTCTACTACTGCTCCTACTAATAAACTTGTTGTTTCATTAGATACATTTGGTAAAGTATATTCTAAAGTATTTTTATTAAAATTAGTTACTGTTTTATTATTTACTGTTAAATTACTTAAATTATTATTACTTGATGGAGAAGTTCTAGTAACAGTGATTGTATATGTTTTGCTTGTACATGTATTTCCTGGAACACTTGCATATTTAGAATCACAATTTTCTGCATTTACTACAATATTATGTGTATTTGTTGTTGTTCCATAATTTGTAAAATCAAATGTTCCTGTTCCACTTGTTATAACTGCATTTGAATCATTTGTTAAAGCAGTTACTTCTGATGATTTAGTCTTATATGGAACAGTTGCTGTATATGATGTTGTTCCACCACTAAATGTTCCAATATTTACACCATTTGTTAATGTTAAACTTTTTAATGTCGCATCATTATTTAATCTATATACTGTTAATCTATATATTTCTTGTGTACCATCTTGTGATTGAACAACTAAATTAAAATTATTTTCTCCGACATTTAAACTTTTTGTTCCAAGACCACCAGGTAATACTTTTCCAGATGTATCAGATGCTGTTGCGGATATATCAACACTTGTTATATTATTTGGTACTGTTGTTTGATAATCTCTTACTGTTTCTGAATCTGGTACAAATGTAGGATTTAATGGATACTCTTGTGTACCATTTTTTACTGATAATGATTTTAATAATGTATTTGCGGACATTTTTCCAAAAACATTTAAGTTTATTCCTTCTGTAATAACTGGTCTTTCTGTACCATCTTTATATTTTGTTAATTTTGTACGAGAATTATCATATTCAAATGTTATTACAGAACCTGCTTTAGCAGTATCCTTTATTTTAAAATATACACTTGCAATTACACCTTCTGTTGTAAGCGCTTTTGTTTTTGCTTGATCCTCTGCCAAAACACTAATCATACTATAACTTGGTGCATCATTTGCCGATACTGTCCAATTTGTTTTCTTTTTATTGTCTGGTGACTTTCCAACTGCAGGCCATATACCTCCTTGATAAGTTGTTGACATATCAGCCTCTAAATATAATGAACCTTCATCATACATGGGCTCAACTAAATTACTATCATATTTTATAGCCATCTGCATCATCATATCTGGGTCTGTACCTGGTATATAATAAATTGAAAGTTGAATTACTTTTCCAGGTTCTACATCGGCATTATTTATAAGCTCATCACCTGTTCCAGATCCTTCCCAATCATTATCAAATGCATTCCAATCATATGCTTTTAATAAAAACTTGTGTTCACCATCTGCATGTACGCTAATCATGTTTAATGAAAATGATGAGATAAATACCGAAAATATAAGCATTAAGCTTAGTATTTTATAAAAAAACTTTCTCATTTACTACCTCCTAAGGATAGACTCCTATTATTAATATCAATTATATCAAATTTAATTAATTTTGTGAACGAAAATTCCATAATTTATAAGAAAAAAAAGAGTTTTTTTATAACTCTTTAATTGTTAAATTTTTCTAGTTTTTTTACTTTGTTCGAATGTTTTATAAAATTAACCATGAGATAATATACTTGGAACATTTAGTTGTTTTAGTGTCTACCGAATCTCTTATAGGGAGAAGGTTTGATAATAATGAAAAAAAGAAACTTTGTAATCAAAGTTCTTCGATACATTACTATCATTTTATTTCTCCTTATCATTATGATAGTAGTTATAAAAAAATAACATTTATAAGGTATCAAAAAAGCGGAATGATTTCTCATTCTGCTTTTTAATTTAAAGTATCTATTCTCATTAAGATATAATCTGCAATTTTAGAGTTATCAGATACATCTATTAATCCATCATTATTAAGATCTGCTGCATATTTAGTATAATCTGTTAATTCTGTTCTTAACAATATATGATCTTTTAATTTTGATTTATCTGTAACATCTATTAGCCCATCTCCGTTTATATCACCCTTTAGTACAATATATAATTCATCATATACTTTACCATTTATAATAAGTTTAATTACTTGTCCAGTTTTTATAACTTCATCTAAATTAGTTATTTCTGTTAAATCCGAATTATAAACTTTTAATGTACTACTTTCATTATCTACATTAGATAATAAATCTTTAATAGTATCATTTTCATCCATACCAGTTATATATTCATAATCTACTCTAGCAATATTATAAACGGAACTTGTAATTTTACTTGATAATACTTCGACAGTTACTTCTTTTCTCATTGCTGGATTTTTTTCAGTACTTACAATTATTTTTGTAAATCCTTTAGTAAGTGCTTTAATATTACCATCTTCATCAACTTCTATTATATCTTTATCTAATACTTCATATAAAACTTTAGTATTAACACTAATTGGAAGAACTTTAACATTAATTTTATCTGTTTCTCCTTCTACCATTACAATATTTGTCTTATCAATTTCTAAATCAGTTACTTCTTCTTCTCTTACTACATTTAATGTAATAACTCTAGTACTATTATCTTCAGCAGTTAATGTATAAGTAATAGTTTTTTCACTTTCGTTCATCGTAATTACTTTTTCACCACTAATTATAGTTCTAGAATCTTCAGGAATAATACTCATATTTATAATTGATATATTAGAACCAACATTTAATGTATAAGTATTTTCATTATTATTATATTCCTTATCAAGAGTTCCAGTATCTGGTTCAAATTTTGTAAGATTTAAATTAGAAGATAATGCTTTATTTACAGTTATAACATATGTATTTATACTTCCGTCTTCCGCAGTTACTGTAATAGTTATAGTGTTTTCACCCTTATTTAATGGATAATTTCCTGTCCCTGTTACTAAAGAATCAGGATTTGCGGTAGCATTTACTGTTATATTATCAGTATTTTCATCTACATCAACAACATAATTATTAATATCAGGATTAAACTCTGGAGTTAATGATCCTTTATCAGTTGTTAATGATATTAGTTTATTATCACTATTATATTCTCTTAAAATATTTAATGTATAAACCCTTTCTATACCACTATTTACAACCTTTAATAATATCTTGTTCTTTCCTTTAACAAGTGAATGTATTCCATCACCTGTTAATGTACTTTTTTCATCTTCAACAGTTGCGCTTACATTTATAGAATCTACATTTTCACCTACTGTTACATCATAACTAAGAGTAGTTTTATCAAATTCTGGAGTAAGTTTTCCATCTGATAATGTTATATTTTTAAGATAATTATTTACTTCATTTTGTCTATTTACATTTAATACATAAGTATTAGTTTTACCTGATTTACCAGTTACTTTTATTTGTACTTTATTTTCTCCTAATACAAAATTTTCATTACCTATTATTTCATAACTTGAATTTGGATCTTCAAGAGTTACATTTAATGATAAACTTTGTTTTTCATTTGGAATATTAATACTATATTCTAATGTATCAGGATCAAATTCTGGAGTAAGTTCTCCTTCTTTAACTATTAAATCTTTAATTCTAACACTCTCATTATATTCTCTTGTAACTTCTATTGCATAAGTATTTGTATTACCATTTGCACTTGTTACTACTATATTAAATGTATTTAAACCATAATCAAGATTCTTTATTCCAGTACCATCTACTGTACTTGATGGATTTTCTGGTGTTGCATATATTTCAATGCTTGATTCTTTATCTGGCACTGTTAATTTATATGAATTTTTATTCTTATCAAATTCTGGTGATATAACATTATTTTTAACACCTAAATCACTTAAGTATGCATTTGAAGAATTTGATTTTACTATTTTTACAGCATATTTCATTACATATCCTGTTTCACTTGTTACTGTTACTATTACATTTGTTTCTTTATCAGTTAAATAATGAATTCCTAAACCACTTACTATAGATGATTCATATTCTTTTTCACCAGATAAAATTATACTATTGATACTATCATCTACATCTATTTCATATACTCCTGAATTATCTTTATCGAACTCTGGAGTAAGTTCTCCAACATTGCTTGTTAGAGAAAGCAATCTAGCAATTGGTTTTACTTCTTTATTAACTGTTATTTTATAGTCTTTTTTAGTTACTTTATCAGGCGCTGTTACTCTTACTATTACTGTACTAACGCTTGCATTTAAGTTTTCATTACCTATTATTTCATAAGTAGCATCCTTATCAATAGTTGTTACTAAAAGTGGAGTTAATTTTGTTACATTTGATGGAATAACCATATTGTATTCATATATATTTTTATTAAATACTGGTGTTACTACTCCTTCTTCAAACATAAGATTTTTAAGTCTTGCTTCACTGCTTCCAAGTTTGTTAACAATTATTTTAAAAGTTCTTATTTTCTTGTCTTTACTTGTTACTGTAACAAATATTTCAGTTCTGTTACTAGAAAGTTCATGTCTTCCAAATCCGTTTACAGTAGCTTCATTACTTTCTCTTACACCACTTACTGTTATAACACTTGCACTATTTGGAACAGTTACATTATATGTATTTGTTTTTTTATTAAATACTGGATCAAGTTCACCAGGATCTACTGATAAATCTGTTAAGTAATTGCTGTAATTTTCTTTTGCTTGTTTAGTTATAGTTAATACGTAATCTCTTACTTTTTTACTAGTAGATGTTACTCTTACTGTTATAGTATTTTCTCCTTCTACCAAGTTTTCATTACCTATTATTTGAACAGTTGCTTCTTTATCCATAGTTTCATAATCAATTGTTACATGATCATATTCATTTGGTATAACACTTGTATAATCTGTCTTATCTTTATTAAATGTTGGAGATAATACACCTTCTGAAATACTTAATCTACTTAAGTAGTTATTATCACTTGCTTCTCTTGTTACTATTAATGTATATGTTTTTTTATTATTATCTTTTGTAGTAACTGTAAGAGTTATTGTGTTTTCTCCTGGTAATAAATCATATGTATTGTTTCCATCTACTGTACTTTCTTTTGAAGAAGCGATTCCCTTTACATTTATATCTTTAACACTATTTGGAAGAGTAAGTGTATATTCAGTTATATTTTTATTAAATGTAGGAGATACTTCACCTCTATTTGTTTCAATAGATTTTAGCGTATCATCATATTTTCTATAAATGTTTAATTTATAAGTTTTTTCATTACCTGATTCACTTGCGACAGTGATATTTATAATATTTTCTCCTTCTACTAATGAATATGTTCCATCACCTTTTACTGTGGATTTTATATTTTCTTTAATATACTCAATTAATGCAAATTCAGTACTGTTTTCCACAGTTAAATTATATTCTAAAGTATTTTTATTAAAGTTTTCCACATTATTACCATTTACTTTTATCATTGATAAGTTATTATTTGTGCTTAGTCCTTTAATTACTTTTACTGTGTATAACTTAGTAGTATTTCCATCTTCACTAGTTACTTTTATTTTTATTATATTTTCTCCTGAGGATAAGTTCTTATTACCTATTACTTCATAACTTGAATTAGGGTCTTCTAGTGTTATATCCATATCAAGGGATGTAACATCTTCATTTACATTTACTGTGTAATCATATGTTTTCTTATCAAATTCTTTATCTATTTCACCATTTTTTACAACTAATGATTTTATATATGCAATACTTGATTTAACTCTTATGATATCCACAGTATAAGTTTTTTCTTCTCCTGATTCACTTGTTACTGTTACTACTATTTTGTCTTTACCATCTATAGATACTAGTCCTGTTCCTGTTACTGTACTAGATTCATCTTCTGCTTTAGCAGTTACCGTTACTTCTTTTAAGTATCTTGGTAATTCCACAGTATAATTTTCAGTATCTTTATCAAATTCTGGATTTAATGCATAACTTCTATTTTCATCACTAATTACAAGTGATTCAAGTGTATTTCTTGTATTTGATTTTCTAGTTACATTTATTATGTAATCTTTTTTATTTCCACTTTCGCTTGTTACTGTGATTGTTATCTTGTTTGTTCCAACATCTAAATTATGTTCTCCAAATCCAGTTACTGTACTTGAATCTGATTCTGCTTTTCCTGTTACTCTAATTGAATCTATGTAATTTTCTACTTTTACATTATATTCTAAAGTATCAGGATTAAATTCTGGTACAAGTTCACCATTATCTATTATAAGTTCTGCTAAATTAGCATTATCATCTTTTTCTTTAGTAAATGTTACTGTATATATTTTTGATGTTCCATCTTCTGCGGTTACTACTAAATTTACTATTAATTCATTTCCTGTAATATTATATACTCCATTACCTGTAATTGTTGATGTATTATCTTCTCTAATACCTATTATTTGAATGCTATTAACATTCTTTGGCACAGTCATATTATATGTATAGTCTTCTTTATTAAATGTAAATGTTTTATCTGGATATGTTACTATATCTTTTAAATATGCATTACTAGATAATTTCTTTGTTACAGTAATTGTATATGTTAGACTTGTTGTTTTATCTGCAGATAAAGTCTTTATTAATACTGTATTATTTCCAGGTTTTAGATTTTTATTTCCTATAATTGTATAAGTAGAATCTTCCGCAAGCATTATAACACTTTCTTTTATAGCATTTATGCTTCTATCTACTTCAAGTGTATATTCAAATTTATCTCTATCAAATTTTGGAGATAATTCACCATGATTAAATGATAAACTCTTAATTCTTGCTTCATCATCACCTAATCTATATACAAGTAATTGATAGTTTCTAGTTATACCTTGATAATTTGTTACTCTAATTACAAATGTTGTATCCTTACTTGTTATATCAAGATTTATAGATGGATCTTTTTGTGTAACATCTATATCTGTCATAGCACTTTCACCAAGTTTATATATTGATACAGTTGTATATCTTGGATCATCTGCTTTTAAATGAAGTGTTATATTTGTTGTATCTTTAGGTACATCTACTTCATAATTTAAATTTTTCTTAGTAAATTCAGGTTCTAATTCAAAGTTATCTACAGCCATATAGCTTAAATAATTACTTGCATCTGGCATTTTATCCCTTGTTACCTTAATTATGTAGTCTTTTACATCACCATTTTCTGCAGTTACTCTAACTATTACGTCTTTACTTATTCCAACTTCAAAATCAGAATTATTAAATATTTCTACACTTGCATTTGGGTCACTTAATGTATAATCAATTGTTGCACTTGTAAATTCATATGGAATTGTTACTTCATAATTTAATGTATCTTTATCAAATACTGGTGAAATAATTCCTTCTTCTACTTTTAAACTTAATAAATTATTATCGTTATTTTTTTCTCTTGTTATATTAAGTACATAAGTTTTACTTGCTTCATCTTTATATGAAACCGTAATATTTACAGTATTTTCTCCAGTATCTAATGCATGAGCACCAAGACCAGTTATATTACAATCAGGTTCTACTAAAGTACCTTCTATAAATACATCTTCTGTTTCATATGGAACAGTTACATTATATTCTAAAGTGCTTGATTCAAATTCTGGAGTAAGATTAAATTCATCATTTGTCATTAAGTCTTTTACTATTAAATCTGATAAACCAAGTTCATATTCTCTATTAATATTTAAAGTATAATTATTAATTATTCCACTTTCACTTGTTACTACAATTGTTACTTTATTAGTTCCATATTTAAGTGCATAAGTACCTATTCCTGTTACTGTTTCCATAATATTTTTCTTAGTTACATCTATATTAACTACATTTATATTAGATGGAATATTAACATTATATTCATTTTTTTCTGGATCAAATTTAGGTTCTAGGTTATATTCAGTTTCTGTATCATTTTCTTTTGATGAAACTTTAATATTATTAAGTTTATTTTCATCACTAGCAGCTTTAAATGCATGGATTTTATATGTTTTACCTCTTGTTTTATCTTGAGATAATACTACTACTCTAATAATGTTTTCACCTGTTACTAAATTATCATTTCCTGAAATAACAACACTTGAATTAGGATCTTCTTTTGTATATTTTACATCTAATGAATTTACATCACTGTCAACACTTACATAATAATCAAGAGTTGTTTTACTAAAACTTGGAGTCATAGTGTGACCTTCAACTTTTAAATCACTTAAGTTAACATTATCACTTGAACTTCTAACAACATTTATTGTATATGTTCTTTTTCCTCCTATTATAGGAACAACAGTAATTTTAATTTCATTATCACCTAATTTTAAGTTATATTCACCATTACCTTCAACACTTGCGTGTTCAGAATCAAATGCTGTACCTTCTACTTTTATTTTACTTATCTCGCTATCTACTTCTAATACATAATCAAATTTATATTTATTAAATGTTTGAAGTAAATCACTTTCATTACCTGTTGAAATAGTTAATGCTGATAAAAGGTTACTATATACTTCATTTCTATAAGCATGAATTACATAAGATTTTTCATTGCATCCTTTTCTTGTTTTTACTGAACTAAAACAACTTTCTGACTTACTTGTTACTATTATGTTATTATTTCCATAATTAAGTACAGTTGCTCCTGACTTTTTAACTCTTTGACCATCAAATTTCTTAGTATATTCTAGTTCATATTTACCTGTTGTAAGTCCTGTAAATTCAACATTATATTCTGTAGTATTTTCATCAAATCCTTCTATTTCTTGTTCTGGTATTTTAAATGATATACCAAGTAAGTTTGGATCTGAATTTGCTTCTTTAATAACATGTAATTTGTATTCTTTTGTTTCACTTAATGAATTACTTACTACAATTGTTATTATATTTTCACCTACTACAAAGTTTTCATTACCTTTTATTACAACATTTTGTAAATTATTTTTAGGTGTTACTATTAAACTTTCTAAAGAATTAAGTTCATTTGGAATATATATTTCATAGTCTAATACATTTTCATCAAATGTTTTATCTAATGTACATATTCCGTCACAATCATCTTCTTCTTTAAAGTTAACTTCAATATTTTGTAAATTTAATTCTCTTGTTTTATTTTGAATTAATTTAATTGTATAAGTTTTTATACTGCCATCTTCTGCGGTTACTACAAATGTAAAGTCTTCATCTGCTTTTACATTTTGTGGTAATAGTACAAAAATACTTGCATATTCGTTTTTAAGTACTATTTCTGATAAAGTTGCTTCTGTATCAGTATCAAATATAGAATATGTGAATGTTCCTTCTACATCTTTTACTTCATCACCATTAATCACGATATGATCTACTTCATTATTTGTTGATGGAATTGGTTTTACATTTATATGATATGTTTTTTTAGTAACTCCATCACCCGCAGTTACAGTTATATTAAATGTATTATATTGTTTATCATAATCAACACTTAATTTACCATCCATTGATATACTTGCGATTGGATCTGATAATTCATATGATATTTCTGTTTTATTTAGTTCAGTCTTATCTCTTGGGAATAAAACAGTATATTCTGTTTCATCTGGATCAAAGTTTTCGCTAAATTTATAACCATTAACGCTTAAGCTTTTTAGTGTTGCATCTTTATTTGTACTTCTTATTACATTTACTGTATAAGTTTTTTTAGTACCATCTTCTGCTTCTACTAAAATATCTATATTATTATCTCCAGGATTTAACTTAAATGTATTTGATAGATCTGTCTTAATAGTAGCACGTGGATCTTTTGTACTTGCACTTATAAATACTTGTGATAATGTTCCTATTACAGTTTCTTCATATGATAATACATCACTTTTAAAGTCTTTTACAGATGTATAATTTACTTCTAATGAACTAAGGAAAGCATTATTTGATTTTTCTCTTAATATTTTTAGTGTATAAGAATCAGTATTTACTTTATTTTCTGCAGTTACATTTAAAGTTATATCTTTTTCTTTTTCTGTTATATCCATATTATAACTTGTTTTATTTTCTGGATTTATACTTGCGCCATATGGTATATCTGCACTTACTACAAAACTAGTCGCATCTGCAGGTATTGTTATTTCGCAAGTTTTAGTATCTTGATTTACTTCACAAGTTAATTCTTCGCCTAATGCATTTACATGAACACTAGAGATAGTTGTACTATTTGATGCCTCTTTTGTTACATTTAATATATATTTTGTTACACTTGTTTCATCTTCTGATGTTACTGTTATTTCATATTTATTTACTTCATTAACATTTAATTTCATACTTGGGAATGAGATTTTTGCATCTTCATCCATTAATTCATAAGTAAATGAATCTTTATTTAATTCTGTAATTAAACTTGGAACAGTTACATCATATTCATATGTTTCACTTTGGAAGTTTGGAGTCATTACTCCATTTATAACTGTTAAATTATTTAGTCTAGATTCATTTGATGCGGGTCTTCTAACAGTTACTTTATAAATTCTTTCACTTCCACGTTTTGATTTTACTTTTATTTCAACTACTTGTTTTTTCTTATCTGTATTAAATGAATATGTTCCATTACCAGTTACTGTTGATTCTGTTACTTCAGGTGTTGCGAGTACTGTAAATTCTGTTACATCTTTTGTTGTCATTACTGTATATTCATTTGTATCCTTATTAAATGCTGGAGTAAGTTCTCCGCAAGACACATTTAATGTGGATAAGTAATTATTTATCTCATCTTCATTACTTACTTTTAAAGTATATGTACTTTGTGTTTTATTTTCTGCTTCTACTATTACAGTAATTGTATCTCCTTTTGCTGGGTTTAATCCAGTAATTTTACTGTTATATTCAAGATCTGATGTTAGTGTCAATGAATTTGAGTTTACTGTAATACTCTTTATAATCGCAGTATTTTTTGTTGTTTTAACTTTTAATATTTCTTCTGTTAATGTTTTTGGTACAAATACTTCATATTCTTTCGTATCTTTATTAAATTCTGGAATAAATTCATAATCACCTAATTTAAATTCTTTTAGTGATGAATCTGTTGATACTACTTTTGTTACATTAAATGTATATGTATTTGTTACCTTTTCATCTTCTGATGTAACTTTTACTGTTACTGTACTTGTTTTATCATTTGTAAAATCAGAGTTACCAGTTATTTCATATGTAGAATATGGATCTGTTAATACCATATTACTAAAGTCTAAACTAGTTTCATCTGTTACTGTATCATAATTAAATGTATTTTTATCAAATTTTGGTGTAGTACCAAATCCTACTGATTCTATTGTCGCAACATTATTTTTAGTTCTTGTAACTGTTAAAGTATATGTTGTAGTGCTTAAGTCTTCAGCAGTTACTACTATAGAATATCTGTTATCTCCTGTTACTAATTTTACTTTACCATCTGTTATTTCATTATTATTACTATCTAATATTTTATAACTTGAATGTTTATCACGAACTACTGGAAGAATAGTTATTTCATGACTCTTAGTATTTAATGTATAATCTAATTTTTCTGGATCAAATGTTTCATTTAATCCTTCATTTGTTGTTAAACTAGATAGTTTTGAATCAGTTGATGGTACTTTAGTTACATTTAATTTATATGTTCTAACATCTCCATTTTGAGCAGTTACTGTTATATTAAATATATTTTCTCCTGCACTAACTAAGGTTGGTCCTGAAACTGTTTCATTTTTTGAATTAGTAATTTTTACTATTGCCTTTGTACTTTCTGCTAAAGTTGTAATAGTTATTTCATCTTTTTCAGTTGTTGCTGTATAATCTAATTTTTCTTTATTAAATTCTTCGTTTAATCCATCACTAGTATTTAAACTTTTTAAATAGTTATTACTATCATATAAAAGTGTTACATCTAGTGTATATGTTTTTGTTTTTCCGTTTTCACTAGTTACATCTATAGTTATAGTATTTAATCCTTCTTTTAGATTATTTCTATTATTACTTATAGATACTTTAGCAAATTTATTTGTTGGTACTGCCAAAATATCAAGACTTGTATCATATGTTGTTAAAGTATAATTTAATGTATTTTTATCAAAATCTGGAGTAAATGTATTATTTTTTACTTCTAGACTTTGTAATGTATTATCACTTGATATTTCACGAGTAATATCCACAGTATAAGTATGGATAGTACCATCTTCTGCTGTTACTGTTATTACATTATTACTTGGATTTTCCTTTAATAAATCAATTTTTTTAACATATATAGCGCTACTACCTATCTTTGCTCTCTTTTGTCCATTTGCGACTGCTGTTAAAGTTACACTTGATACATCATTTGGAAGAGTTAATGTATATTTGTCGTATAATGGATCAAAATTTGGAGATAGAATATAATTTTCTGAACCATTTGTTACTGTTAATGATTCTAAGTTATTATCGCTATATCCTGTTCTATAAACAATTATTTTATAGTCACATGTTGATTTATCTTCTGCTGTTACTCTAACTGTTATTTCGTTTTTACCTGCGACTAATTTTTGATAATTACCAATTATTTGGTATGTTGAAGTTTCTGCTGATGGAACTGCTGTAATATCAAGACTTTCAACATTTCCATCTACATACATATAGTATAAATATTTATTTGATTCAAAATTTTCAGTAAAATTATGATCTTTAACTGTTAATGAATCAAGTAATGTATTTGAGTTTGCTTTTCTCTTAACATTTAATTTATAAGTTAAGAATGTTTTATCTTGCGCTGTTACTACTACGTTAAATGTATTTGCGCCTACCTTTATGTCAAAATCACCAAGGCCTTCAATGCTTGAGAACTCTGTATCTTCAGCAACTCCTTCAAGTCTTAACTTAGTTATGTCGTTTTCTACTTCTAGTTCATAAGATAAATTCATCTTATTAAACTCAGGAGTAAGAGAAAGTTCTTCATTCTTATCATTCGTTATATTTATAACTTTAAAATTATTTAAGAATGCATTATTACTTTGTAATCTATTTACTGTAATATGATATTCTTTTACCTTTTTATTTGCTGCAGTTACTATTATTGTTATTAAATTGTCACCATATTCAAGTGTTTCTGGATTTTCTATTTTTACAGTTGCATTTTCATCATCTGGAATAGCTTCTAGTGTTACATGCTCAGTATCTTTTGGTACTGTTATATAGTAATCAGTAATATTGTATGAATAATTAATTTCTACTTCTGGATCTATCACTTTTAATGATTTCAAGTCAGCATTACCAGTCATATCTCTTGTTATTTCATAGTTCCATTCACTTGTATTCTTTTTGTCTTCACTAGTAACTTCTACTTTTATATTATTTTTTCCACCAGATAATGCATATACTCCATCACCTTTTGTAGTTTGGAAATAATGTGCTTTATCTACAACCATAGTAATTTCTCTAATTGTATATGGTACAGTTACTTCATAATTATGAATATCTTTATTAAATGTATAGTTACATGCTCCTTCATATTCTTCACAATATGTTTTTATTAAACCGTTTATCTCAATACTATTTGGAATTGGATTTGTATCTAATTCACGATGTACTACAAGTGTATATGTTTTAGTGCTTCCATTTTCAGCAGTTACAACTAAATTTATTTTAGTTTCTCCACCTTCTATAACATAATCACCATTACCTATTACACTCGCTTTACCATCTGCTGGTACACCTTCAACATTTATCTCTACCTCATCTGATGCAAGGTCTAGATAATATGTATCTTTGTTATAATCCCATTCTGATGGAGTTAATGTTCCTTTATTAACTATAATTCCATCTAAATAGTTATTTTCACTTTCTTGATATGGTATTGATATTTTTACCATACCGTTTCCAGGATGACCTGTTTCTTCTTTGTCTCCACTTGGCGCAATAAAATCATTACTACCGCTTAATGTCTCTGCATTTGTTAAGTAATAAGTACTATCTAAAAGCCAATCAGAGTTTCCTTCTATTACTGATGCAGTATCTTTTGTGTATACGAATCCAGATCCTCCACCACCTCCGTTTGACCAACCAGAAGTAGATCCAGATCCTCCTCCGTACCATCCACCACCACCGGCACCACCATAGTAGCTTCCGCTAGTGAATGAGGAAGATGCTCCTACACCAAATTTACCTACTGAACCTAGTACATTTCCATATATTCCGTAAGAACCTCCTTCAGTTTGAGTTCCTCCTCCTGCTTGTGTTCCACATGAACCACTAGAAGCTGAACCTCCACCTTTAAGTCCTCCTCCTACAGCACCAGATGCACAGCCATCAGATCCATGGCCGCCGCCTCCACCTGCGACAAGAATTCTACTATATAATGAGTCAGTTCCTACACGGATATCAGAGGCTCCTCCACCTTTTCCAACTTTTGAGTCGCCGCCTCCGTTAAATCCTCCATTTTGACCAGATCCACCAGTATAAACATAAAGTATTGTTCCTTTTTCTAAATATGCTGTACCATATGAGTAACCTCCACGACCACCGTTATTACCACCTTGTGCACCCCATGCTTGTAAGAAATATTCATGATCATAAGGTATAACAACTGTTTGATAACTTCCTGTATAAGATACATCTTTTTCATAACCACTTACTGTAATTCTTTTAATATTAATAGTATAAACTGTACTTGGTACATGTGGTTCTGTTACTGTTATTGTAATTGTATATTCATCATCTTGTATATATCCATCGCCTAAGACATTTGATTTTGCTTCGCTATCATATAGTTCTGTAGTTGCATGTACTGCGGCAATATGACTCTCAAGATTAATGTTCATAGTTGTTTCATCGATTGGTACATCATATTCAAGTTTTGTACCTCCATCACTAGTTAATGTTAATTTCTTCATTTTACTAGAGTGTGGAAGAGTAATATTTAATGTATAAATTTTTGTACTTGTTCCTGTTTCATTTGTTACTGAAATAGGTATAGTATATTTATTATTTTTATTTGATATATGGCCTAAATTTGTAATTATTTGATCACTTGATCCTTTATCTACAGTTAAGTCATATTCATCCATATAATATGGAAGAGTTAAGTTATATTCGTATGTATTTTTATTAAATGTTGTATTCCCGAATTCTGATACAGATTTACTATCTAAATAAATATTATTTAAATAATCTATATTATTTGCTTCACGATGTATATGATATGTGAATATATCAACAACACCATTTACATATGTTATAGCAACTTCAAAATCGTTGTCTCCAACATGTATTTCTCTTGTTCCATCACCTGTAACATTAATAATTGAGTCACTATCTGTTACTGTAAATGTAACAAGTGATGAATCATTACTATCTAATGTTCCTGTATAATCTTTTATTTTGTAATCAAATTCTTTATCTACTTTTACGTTATCACTAACTTTTATTTGATAATCATAAGATAGTGCGAATGATATTTTTACATATCCATCACCAGAATGTCCTGTTTCAGTTTCTCCTTTTGGGGTTGGCATTTCACTATTTCCAGATACTGTTTTTGCCTCTGTCAAATAAACATTTTCACCTGGTAAATAGTCTTCTGGTACTATTGTTTTATTACTTTCAGTCCAAATAAATCCTGAACCTCCAGCTCCTGAACGGTCATCATCGCCTCCACCGTCAACGCCAGAGCCGCCGCCTCCATACCAGCCGCCGCCTCCAGCACCACCAAAGCCACTATTAGCGTATACACCGTTACCACCTTGACCAAATGATCCAGATATGTTACCAGTTCCTGCTTTTGTTTGTGTTCCACCAGTTCCTAAAGTACCAAAACCTCCATTACCAGAACCACCAGTTAAACCTCCACCGTAGCCACCGGCATTTGATGATGAACCAACAGATCCTCCACCACCAGCAACTAAAATACGATTATTAAGTGTATAGCCTCCAGATCTAATATCTGATGCACCACCACCATAGATATTTGCTCCTGGCAATAGTCCACCACCATTATATCCTTTGTGATTATTACCATCACCACCAACATAAACATAAAGTATCTGTCCTCTATTTAGGAAGATTTGTCCAGTAGAATAACCACCTTTACCTCCATTGTTATTTCCTCTATGTCCACCTTGTGCACCCCATGCTTCTAGTGTATAAATTCCTGTTGCCGGTGCAATAAATTTTTGCCATGAACCTGTATATTGGTATCCATAATTACCATCATCTAATAAATAATCACTTTGTTTATGGAATGTAAATGTATATGTTACTGTAAGTCCTGTTATATTATTCGTAACATCAACTGCGTATACATATTTTTTTTCGCCGTCTTTAAAATAGTATGCTCCTTTATGACTTTCTACTTTCGAATATCCTTCATTTAGTATAAAAGTTACATTTATGTAATCAACACTATCTAGTACTGATAAATCATAATCATAAACTGAATAATCAAAGTCAACTGGAATATCACCATCGTTTATTGTTACACTTGATACACCATTTATTAATTTTGGTGTGATTCTAACAAATCCATCACCTATGTGACCTGTTTCATTTGCGCCTGTTGGTGATTTAAATGTTTGATTACCGCTATAAAGTAGACCATTTGATAGATAACTTTTATCTGTTACTAAATATCCTGATGGTACATTTGATGCGGATGATTCACTCCATATAAATCCTGAACCTCCAGCTCCTGAACGGTCATCATCACCACCACTGTCAACACCAGAGCCGCCGCCACCATACCAGCCGCCGCCTCCAGCACCGCCGTAACCGCCATTTGCTCCATAACTGTTACCACCTTGGCCAAATGACCCTGCATTCTGTCCTGTACCACCACTTGTTTGTGTTCCACCTGTTCCAACAGCACCATAGCTACCTATAGCATTTCCACCAGTTAGACCACCACCGTAACCACCGGCATTTCCTGGAGCACCAACAGATCCTCCACCACCGGCAACTATTACACGGTTGTATAAAGAATCTCCACCATAACGAATGTCAGATGCACCTCCACCATAGCCTAAACTTGTTTGAATCCAAACACCACCAGAACCATAGTATCCTGATACTTGTCCACCACCATTATAGCCTTTACCTGTTCCATTTATGTTTGTTGTATTACCACTTCCACCAACATGTACATATAAAACTTCACCTTTTGATAAGTACATTTCAGCATATGAGTAACCACCTTTACCACCGTTTTTAGCACCACGGTCACTTCCTTGAGCTCCCCATGTTTCTAATGAATATATACCAGTTGCTGGTACATAGAATTTTTCATAATTACCTGTATAACTGTATCCATATGAAGCTGTTGATCCTTCTTCTAAATGACTATTTTGTTTTCTAATTGTAACGTTATAAGTTGTTACTACACCTGTTGTATTATCTGTTAATGTTATTGTATTTGTAAATGATAATATATTTGTCATATCTACAATTTTATTTGTTTGATTTACTGTATAACCTTCTTCAGTTGCTACATTAAATCTTACATTTGTCATATCATTATCAACATTTATATAATAATCATGAACTTCATAATTAAAATCTATTGGTATATTACCACGATTAATTTTTATATCTGTTATTCCGTTTGATTTTATAAGTGTTATTTTTGCTTTACCATCACCAGAATTAGATCCTGATGTATATGTTGCTGCATTAATAAAGTATTTTTCTGACACGTTATAACTTGATGGCACACTTGTTTTAGTAGTATTACTCCATGTAAAGCTAGAGCCTCCACCGCCTCCACGGTCATCGTCTCCACTTCCATCTGGATTTGCTCCTCCACCACCGAAGAAGCCTCCACCACCAGAGCCTGCATAACCTCCGCTTGCATTAAGTCCATTACCGCCTTTACCAAAACTTGCACGATATGATCCAGCAGCAGTAATTGAAGCACCAACACCTCCAGAACCACAGCCCGATGTAGATCCACCAGTTAGACCACCAGCTCCACCAGCATTTCCATATGCACCAACAGATCCTCCACCACCTGCGACCATAATTCTTGAATTTAATCCATCAGTATTATCCCAAGTACCTGGTACTAAACGTATATCAGTTGCTCCTCCACCTGTTACTTTAACAGGTCTTACACAAGTAGCATCACTATAACATGTTTCAGGAATATAACCACCACCATTATATCCATTATGATTGTTACCATTACCACCAACATAGATATAAAGTATTTCACCTTTATTTAAATATATTTCACCAGAGGTATAACCACCTTTACCGCCATTGCTAGCACCACGGTCACCACCTTGTGCTCCCCAAGTTTCCAATTTATAAACACCTGATTTATAAGCATAGAATGTTTGATAATCTCCAGTATAGTCGTAATAATAAGATGTTCCACCACCAGCGTTTAAATAATAATTATGTTTTTTTACTTTGAAAGTATATACTTGAACAAGTCCTGTTGTATTATCTGTTAATGTTACTGTATTTGTTACTGATAATAAATTTGTCATATCAGTTACTTTATTGCTTTGTGAAAGAGTATATCCATCCTCTGTAGTTATATCAAATTTAATTTGTTTTACATCATTGTTAACTGTAAAATCATAATCATATCTATCATATGAGAAATTAACAGGTACATCACCATTATTAATTTGTACATCAGTTATTCCATTCATTTCAAGTAATGTTATTTTTGCTTTTCCATCGCCAGCATTTGTTCCTGTTGAATAACTAATAGAGTTCATATAATATTTTTCATCTATATTCATTGAAGAGTAATTTGATTTTGATTGTGCGTTGTAAGCAAAACTAGATCCGCCGCCTCCGCCTTTATCATCATCGCCGCTGCCATCTGGATTAGCTCCTCCGCCACCAAAGAAGCCACCACCACCGGCACCACTATATCCGCCACTTGCATGAAGTCCATTTCCACCTTTACCAAAACTTGCACGATATAATCCTGCGGCCGCAATTGTTGCGCCTCCTCCTCCAGAACCATAACCTGATGATGCAGTTACACCAGAAAGACCACCAGCTCCACCTGAATTTCCTGTTGAACCAACAGATCCGCCACCACCAGATACAATTAATCTTGTTTTTAAGCCTTCTTCGCTATCCCAAGCACCACTTGTTAAACGTATATCAGTAGCACCACCACCATAAATATTTAAATCTGGTAATAATCCGCCACCATTATATCCTTTGTTTGTTGTACCATTACCACCAACATAAACATATAATATGTCTCCTCTTGTTAGGTATATAGTGCCACTTGTATAACCACCTTTACCGCCATTATTACTTCCTCTATGTCCACCTTGTGCACCCCAAGTTTCTAATTTATAAACTCCAGTTTTTGGAGCAACAAAAGTTTGATAATCCCCAGTATAATTAAAGTCAAATTCAGTCCCAGCAGCATATACAATAGGTTTATTTAGTATCACACTAAAAAGAATTAACGAAAATGTTAAAACTAATTTAATAATTAACCTATCATTAAATCTTTTCATAAACACTACTCTTCCATTATGTTATACTAATTTAATTATATAATATATTTTAAAAAAAGTCAGCAATATTATTTAAAAATATGAAACATTTTATCCAATTTTTATTATATTTAAATATGAAACAGTATCTTCATCTGGAGTAAGTGTTACATTTGTTGTAGATGACACTGCTAAATCTATTTTTTCATCTTTATTTAGACTTGCAATAATGCTTCCGTTAAACCATATATATTCTTGATTATTTACCTTTTTTGTAATTTTTGTTCCATTTATTGCAATATTTTCCTTTCTCAATTCAATAGATATATCACTTTGTAATGATGCGACTGATGAAAAAAATAATCAATTTTATATATACCTTCATTTAATACTTTCACTGTATTTGTAAAAGATATATCCATATTTTTTATTTGTGAATTTTTACTTAATTCTACTTGATTTGGAGTATTTGTTACTAACATATATGAATTACCATTATCTTCATATAAACTTGCATAAGAATCAAGTATAGCTGTTCCAACTAACCCATGTGGTCCTATATCTCCTTTATCGCCTTTAGGAATTAAAAATTTTAAATAATGTGTGTTGTCAGTAAATTCATCTTTAATTTCTGCCAATTGACCTGAATCAACTGTTTTTGTATTAATAACTTCAATTTTTTAACTTATTCCTGGATCACATTGTTCACCTTTTGGTCCTGTTGGACCCTGTATATAACATTTTCTACATTTATTTTTTTCTTCTTCTATTCTTTTTCTTTTTTTCAAAATCTTCATTACAATCATGATACATATTATACCCACTCATTTTATAATATGCACATCATATCTAATAGCAACAAAAAAAATCATATTAAAATGATTTTTATTTAACAATATTTGATACTAATCCAAATGATATAATCATCATAATAATACTTGCCATAATAACACCTACAAGTATTGCTAAAAATGACTTTTTCTTATCCATTTCAAGTACTGATGCAATTAATGATCCTGTCCATGCACCTGTACCTGGTAGTGGTATTCCAACGAATAATACTAATCCAAAATATCCAAATTTTTCTATTTGTCCTTTTCTTTTTTCTACCTTTTTATCAAGCCAATCAGCGATTTTTTTGCTTTTTTTACCATTTCTCATCTTATCTAATATTTTATTTATTAAAAGTAATATAAATGGTATTGGAAGTAAATTTCCTACAATACTTATTATGTAACTTGGAAGTGGATCAAGTCCTAATAATGCGGCAGCTAAAAGTCCTCCTCTTAACTCTAATATTGGTAATAATGATATAATAAAAACTAATAGTTCTTTACCAAATGCTACACTTGTAAGCCCACCAAAAGTACCTAATATTCCTTTAACTAATTTTTCGCTCATACTTTGTTCCTTCCTTATTTTTTCATACAATAAAATTTATACCATATTTTTTTATTTTTGTCTATAAAAAAACTGCTAACACATGCTAACAGTTTAATTATTATTTTGTATTTGTTTCATCAAAACCACAATCTAATTGTGTTTCAATTTTATAAGAAGTTTTGTTATAAGGTTTTTGTGGATAAATTACTACTTTTGTATTTGTTTTATCGCATGCTTTTTTAGTTTTTTGGTTAACAAATTTACTTATTTCATCAGCATTTTTATTTTCACCATAACGAGATAGGTTATCTAAATTAATTTTAATACCTATTGATTCATATTTAGATAAGAAATCTGCTCTTTCTTCATCTGTTGAACCAACTTGTTCATAATAGAAATTCTCATAGAAATCTTTACCCATTGATTCTAATGATTTAGATAAAGATGCTTCTTGTCCACCTTTCTTTATAAACATAATGCATGCTGCCACTATAAGAGCAACTACTAAAACTACACCTATTACTATACAAATAATTCCATTATTTTTATTAACAGGTTTTGTTTCATTTTTCTTTCCTTCTGTTACAACTTTAACTTCTTCTTTTGTTTCATTAGCCTTAGCCATACAACCATCCTCCACTATTCTATTTTCTTCATTATATCATATTTTTTATTATTCAACAATAATATGTTTACCAATTTATTACATTTTTATACATTTTTTATTTTATAATATAAAGACCATATTGATTTGAACTGTTTTTTGTAATTATTACTACATTTTTTTCTTTATTTTGCATTACTCTATTTATTATTAATTTTTTTATCTTTTTTTCTTTTCCATTATTTTTAGATAAAATAATACTTATTACAATAATAATCCCTATTGTACACACAGCCAATTCCTGCTCCGTACTATAAGAAGGCAAAAATATATTTTTAAGCATTGTACAAATTTCTTGAAATGAATAGAACAAGTGATAATCTGTTTTTATCCCTGTGCGATTTCTTTCCAAAAAGCCCCAAACAGCAAGTATAAATATAAATGCAGCTGTTCCAAGACCAAGCAAATACTCAAAAATCATATTCCTAATATATCTAATTGCATCTTGCCATTTCTCTTTTTCATTAATCATTCGATAAATGACATATACCGCTAAGGAAACAGAACCAATATATAAAAAGGAAAAACTGATAAAGTAAATAAAAATGTAACCCCAAATAAAAGTCCTTTTTTATGCAAAAACATAAATTACTTTCCATATTGTCTGCTCAATTGTTGAAACAAGTGAGTTAATTAAATTTTGATCAAAGGCGCCACATATTCCAGCATATGCAATCAATGTAACATAATACCATTTATGTAATTTGACATAAGCCATGTACCTTTTTGTGCCTTCCAGCACATTTTTATCTTTCATAAATATCATAACGACTATAATTCCAACTTCATAGATAAGACCAGCATGTGTCCATCTACCATAGTCATTTTGCATAATATACACTGGTACTAAAGTAACTGTTCCAAATGGTATTACAAAAAAATACCATGAAAATCTCATCTTATTTTCTTTTGCAACGCAATATACATTTAACCAATATCTATATATTTCATAGAAAAATGGTAAAAATGCAATTATCATTCCTACAATCAGAAATCCCCATGATTGAATTAAACACCTAATTCCACCATCTCCACCTGATCTAAATAAAAAATCATTAATTGTTGGTCTATGATTTTCTATTTCTTCTACTGTTTTCCCAACAAATTCTGCTGTTCGTCCCATGACATACTCTATATTAATTCCATCCTTTGCATGCGCAAACAAAAACAAAATGAAAAACAACGCAGAAGCAACTAATGCGTTAATTCCAAATAGCCAAATATACTTTGCATCAAATTTGTCTTTTACAAGCATAGCTTTATATACAATAATAATCATTGGAAAATTAAAAAAAAGAAAAACATAACCTGGATGTATAAGTTCTGCAATAATCACCAATATAATGATCCCATAAACGTATTTCTCTTTTATAACTAGATACACTAATAAAAAAGATATTAATGCCAACCAAACATCTGTAATTCCAAAGTTACTATAGTATGAAACCCATCCTGGTCCGATAAAAAAAGCCAATGTCAATCCCTTTAAAAAATTATTTATTTGCTTATCATTTATAGTTGTTATCGCTTTTTTAGATATAAGCAGACAAATAAAAGACCACACAACAACTGTAAATATGCCATAAATATATCTCATATACTTCAAAGGAATGTGAAATAGTGTAGACTCAATATCCAAAATAGTTCCTATAAATGCTCTTTGAATAAATCCGTATCTATACGTAAATGAAAGCATGATTTGATTCCATCCACCAAACTTAAATGGGTAATATCGTATTGCCTGCATGACCATGATCATAAAAATAAGTATCAGAAATTTCGCATCATTATCACTTTGAATTTTTTTAATTATTTTTTTCATAATCGTCGCATATTTTCCTTTCACTCTGCAAGTTTTACTATTGCTTTTCCATTTATCATTTGAATTGAACCATTTTCAGGATAAACAGGCATGTCCTCAATTTCATCTATTCCCCTTGTGCCTTCTCCCATATAATACTCAAGTTTTGAAGGATTAAAACCACAGTATATCGATAATAAATAATTTAGCGAACCCGTCTGTGATAGGATACTATCCCTTCCACTGATATCAAATTTTCTCATAACGTCATTATGATACATTGTCTTATCATCTATCTCTGTTTCATTAACGCCGATAAATATTACTTCTGTTTCATCTGTATAGCCATCCAAACTTTTTATTTGCGTAATGATAGGAGTATAAAATCCTATCGTCTGTTTCAAGCCCAAATCCATACTGAGATACTGTGCGTTTGCAAAATGACAATACGTCAAACTCATTATAAAAATAACACAGGTAAGGATATTTTCACATAAAATTACATTCATCTTACCTGAAAAATTTTCTATACATATATCAGCCAGTATTAACGGATATACAGGTATCAGCACATATGCATAACGCATCAAACTATACACTGCATCCGGCTCCGGGCACATAATACAGATTCCATTTATGCTGATAAATAATGCTAAGGATAATATGACAAACCAAATACTCTCAATTTTTCGTTTTTGGTTCAACAATATACACACACATATAATACTTTCAATTAGCCAAAACAAAAATGCTATTGTATATCCAGCCTTTAACAGCACATTATAACTTAACTCGTAATCATTGCCCAGACACAACGAAGCAAAACATGTAAAAATTTCTTTTATTATCAGACCAATCTTTTCTATTGAAATTGTACCAACATTATCCAGTCCTCGGTAAGACGCCAACTGCTGTCCTGTAATTAAAAGTGTCAGCTCTGTAATAATACCATAAAGAATTATGGAACCAACCAAAAGAAACAGATATTTAAAAGAATTCTTTATTTTTTCTCTGACACGAATTGTTTCATTCTGAACCAGATTTTGAATCAAAACCATCACGTATAAAGATGCTATAAACGGAAAATATGCCTGATATATTCCAAGTGATAAAACTGTGCAAAGAACGGCTAAAATATATCCCTTTCGATAAGTCACCGTAAAGAAAACACCTAATACTCCTAAAAAAACAGCCAAAGAATAATACAGTGCTGTAAACATAAAAAAGAAGGTAGCTGTACAGCTTGGAAATACGACCAGCATCCCCGAAATCAATATAATTGACAACTTATTTTTCAAATTAAATATATAAACCAATAATGCAGCAGAAACTGCAATAAAAACAAGGCTTACTATTCCATTTATCCATGGCAGACTGTATGAAAAGTCTAAATGATATACAGCAGCTCCTAATACCCATAAAAACCATCTGCCCAGTCTAAATGTTGCCCCAAATCCTGTAATGCCCATATCATCATAATTGGGTAATTTATTTGTAAACATGTAATTATGCGCTAATAATCCAAATACTATAACCGAAACTACTGCTATTTTGCACTCTTTAGGTACCTTTGCATACTGTTTCTTTATCAGCTGGTTCAAGCGTTCCATCCCTAACTTCCTTCCTGATTTTTACCTTTTTCATGTAGCCATTGATATATCTTGCTTTTTATTGTCTGAAAGACTAGCTGCTTTTTAGACAAATATCCATATTTATATCTGACCTTTAAATTTTCCTGTACACCGACCTGACTGCTTGACATACCTCCCAACTGAAAATTGGAAAGAATCTTCATCACTGGTGTAAAAGTAACCTGTTTTGTCTGATATAATCGTAACATAAAATCATAATCTGCTGCTGACTTATATTGTAAATCAAATACTCCAAATTTTTCATATACATCCTTTGTCACAAAACAAGTAGGATGAGTGATCATCTGCTGCGGTAAAAAATCATGGTGATAGATAAAAGTTGACTTTTCTTTCCCATTTAAATAGGTTTTCTGAATACCATAAACTACTTCATACTGATTACCCTGATAAGCCTTTACTACATTTTCTATGGTATCCTTTTCATACCAGTCATCACTGTTTACGATACCGATCAACTTACCAGAAGCCTGTCTGATTCCCTTATTCATGGCATCATAGATTCCATTATCCTTTTCTGAAACCAAAGTGAACTGTTTAGGCAATTTTGCTCTATGATGTTCTATTATATCCAAAGTTCCATCTGTAGAGCCACCATCCAGTATAATATACTCTATATCAGGATATGTCTGTTGTTCGATGCACTCTAATGTTTTTTCTATCGTTTTTACGCTATTAAAGCACGGAGTTAACACACTGACTAAAACGTCCTGCATACTATACCTTTTCCTTTCTCTCAAATGGTTGATACCAATAACTTCCAAGCAAAATAAATAAGTAATTACGTAAAATATAAACAGAAACTAAATGGGCCTCCATCATTGAAAACAGTGAAAATCCTACTACAATAATGAGCAGCATGTAATCTCTTTTTTGATAACTCTGATAAATCAAATATAAATTTGCCAATACGTACATGATTCCCGGAATAATTCCATACCAGTAAAACAGACGGATAAATCCTTGATCAAAAAACTCTGTGTTTGCTCTATTTGAGAATAAGGTCCAATTCTCTACTCTTGCATTTTCAATCACATGAGCATACTGAAATCTTCCATTTAATATCTGATCCAAATCGTACATAAACTGTGTTTCTCTTCCTGTGTAAGAACCTACAGCAGAGAAAATAACTAATGTCAGTACAAATGCAGCGCTCAACCAATAGATCCATTTCAGATTTTTTAGCATTGGAACATACTTCATAATAGCTGCTCCTATTATGGTTGCTCCTATTACCAACATTGCTGTATTTGAATCGGTATAATGATAAGTCATTACATTTATTAAAAGTAACAGGACAAAATGATACCATTTCATTTTATCAACATAGATATATAAGCATAAAACTGTCATCATATACATCATGCACTGAAAGGCATTAGGATGTCCCATACCAAAACAGTATCTTGTTTCAACAATGCCCGGAAATGGCCCCCGACCAAAATTGGCTGTCATTGTCATAGCACCAAATGTGCCACTTGCTGCTAAAACAAACAGAATTACCAAACCTGCCAATGTAATGCCAAGTACCACCTTCAATATTTTCTTTACGTCAATATTTTTACAGGAAATCACAAAAACAGCAGCCCGAACCACTTCGTCTTTGTCATTTACCAGATACGATATGGATACCAGAATACCTGCTATCGCTATTGCGATCCATTCTTTTTTAGAATATTGGGTAGTAATTACCTTAATGCAAAATAATACAAAAGTCAGACGGAATAGTTTTCCTTCCCAGGGATTGATATATGCACTTTTATCAATCATGACTATAACACTCTCTATCACAAGTGCAATCCAAAAGCACAGATTGCCTATTTTATTCATCTTTTCACGCACAGCCATCTCTCCTATACTTCTATGCACTCTTTATTGAATTATAGATTGCTTCTAATTGTTCTGCAATCGCTTCATACGAGAATTTACTTTTTATATAGTTTGAAATCTTTTCTTCTTGGTAATAGTTTCCCCGTGTTAAGTGCCCGATCATTTCATAAAACGCCTGAACCAGCTCTTCTGCCCCTGGTTTTATTAAAAGTCCATTAAATGGTTTAACAAAATCATCCGGACCTCCATTAGCCACTGCAATAACAGGTTTTCCACAAGCCATGGCCTCTATATATACCACGCCAAAGGTCTCGTAACGGCTTGGCAGTACAAAACAATCGCATGACTGCATTTCCTGTATTACCTGCTTTCTGTCCAAGGCACCGGTAAATTCTACATATTTTGAAATGCCTTGTTCTTCCACCCATTGCTCTACTTTGGTTTTGGCGCTTCCTCCACCACCAATTACAAGTTTTACATCCGTATATCTCTTAACAACTTCTGTCCATGCCTGAATTAATATATCTATACCCTTTTTATACAGTTGTGCTTCTTCCTCCATATAGCACACTGTAAGAAATCTGATTCCTCGGTGTTTCTCAGAATCTACCCGTGGCACAAAGGCATCACAGTTTACTACATTACCAACTACATCAATATCTGGGCGATAGGACTCTATCAGCTTGGCAAAGGCTCCACTTACACAGATCACTCTTGCTGCTTTTTGAAAAATTTTCCGAATGACTTTATCATTTTTTTCACTGATTTCATCCCTGTGCAGTTGAAACAAAGTAGCATGTTCTGTTACCACATACGGTATTCCAATCTGCTCAGAAAGCTTCATGGCAGCATAGCCTGCCCATACACAACAGTGTGCATGTATGATATCCGGTCTGTTCTCCTGCATATATTGATCATATAGCTTCTGAATACCTTGGGCAAAGGCTTCACGATGTCCCTCTATTCCATGTTTCAATGGACAAAAACATCTATTTCTGTAAATTTGAATGCCTTCTATGATTTCAGACTTTTCCTCATTGTATGCAAACCAGTCCTTCACACATTTTATGGAATAAGTATCGCAATACAGAATAGTAACTTTGTGTCCTTTTTGCTGTAATGCTCTTGCCTGTTCCAGGAAGAAACTTCCCAGCGTTTTTCTGCTCTTTGTCTGGAAAAAGGCAGGAATAATCACAATATTCATTGTCAGCTTCCTTCTCCTTCTATTTTGTCATTGCAATCTTAAGCCAGTATTTACATTGTTTAATGCCTTCCCATCCTATCCCGGCCTGTATCATATACCATAGCTTTCTTCTGAAAAATAATTTCATTTCTGTTTTCTTCAGACGCATTTGTTGAGAGGCAGTAACAGATTTCTCTGACATGCGATACCAGACAATTTCTTCATCAATAAGTCCAAACCTATATCCTGCATGCATGACCTTCAGATTCATAGGATAATCCTCAAACCATTTATACTCTTCGTCATAGCCCTTAACCTGTTTTAGAAAATCCATGGTGTAAAAAGTTGCTGAGGGTGCCACGATTCGATTCTGCATAAGCAGCATCTGATACTGTTCTTTATATGTTTTCTGAGCAAAATCATAACATTTATTACAGTATGCCTGTATTTCGGGAAATGATGGATTATTATCGTGTTCTGTAAACAAATGTACTCTGGCAATAGGAAACACACCTGGATTCTTCTCACAAAAATCAACATATTTCTCTATGGCATCTTCGGTCAGATAGTCATCCCCGGCGATTCCCTTATAATACATCCCCGTTGCAGCCCGTAGTCCTCTGTTGATATTAGATGGCAGACCAGTATTCTTTTCAGCAGTTACTAATTTCATATCTGAAAGACATCCTTTGTTATCTCTCATCCAGTTTTTTACTACTTCAACAGTGTTATCCGGCGAACAATCATCTGTTACAATAAGTTCTATTTTCGGATATGTTTGTTTTTTTATACTTTCCAAAGTTTCTATAATGGTATCTGCAGATCTATATGCTAATACCACTACACTCACTAATTTCATGTATCTTTTACCTCTCCCAGACTATATCAGCCCTAGCATCTTTCTCAGCTTCTTAAATCTTCTGGGTCTGTTCTCCCATTTATACTGTATATATGCACTGCACTCCGGCAATTTAGCCTCAAAGGCAGCCTCATCATCCATCCAGTCATTTACCTCACATAAAGAAGTAAAGATAATAGGCAGTATCCTCTCAATTTGGTGTGCTTCTGATGGGAAACTTGGGTCCATTGCATAATTCATGATCTTATTCAGGTTACGGTAAAACTCACGACTATGCTTTGATATCTGCTCTCTACGGACAATAAAGCAGGCTCCCGGTGAGAACATGCAGTACTGTGGGATCATGGGATCTTTATAAATAAATCTGAGCAGATCATCCACATCATTAAAATACTTCTTTGGATGATTAGGAGAATCCACATACCAGGAATTATTTTTCTCTACATAGACATTTTCCATTGCAAGAAATGTGGTCCCAATTTCATTTTTTTCTTTATTTTCATTATATTTTGAGAAACGATCCCAGTACTGTTTCTCATCATACAGGAATGTAAATGTCTTATTATCATATACCTGCTCAAAGAATTCTCTTGAACAATGACGTCCTATCATGTTGCCCTTCAGCAGACAGATCACTTCCGGCAGATTATCATAATGCTCATCAAAATAGGAGAAATATGTAGTAATATTATGTCCTGTGTTCTCTACATCTATTACATTATACTGTCCATTATGAAGTTTCTCTTTCACATTACTGTCAGTTGAACAATCATATATAATATAATCCTGACATAGCTCTATCAGTTCATCCGGAACAGTATTAAAATTATGTATCACAAAGAAATTATCTGTCTTATTCATTCTTCAATTTCTCCCTTGTCCATATTTTATATGTATATAATATCACGATTCCTGCTGATAGCAATGTGATAATCTCTGCCAATCGCCAATACCATGGTTCACGGAATGACAGCGTAATATTCCCTTCTGTCTGTTCCGGTATCATAAGTTTAATTACATGATTGGTTCCATCTGTTACTTCTATTGGAAAATGTTGTCCTTCCTCCGTTACTTCCAGTGCCTGATAGCCTGCATAATATAACCGTGGCAGTTCTAAGACCATCTGCTGCGCCGATGTATTCTTCACATGCATTGTTATTGATGTCCCATGATATACTACATCTGATATTTCTACACAGTCATCTTTGTACAGTTCCTGCGTTTTAAGCTTGTCCAGTACCGTATCAACAGGCAAGTATTCATCTCCCGACGCCACGAAAGTATCCATTTCCTCTACAGAACGAACCTGTATTCTTTCCGCCCGCTGGTTTAGGTCTATGACAAAGTGTCCGACTGACAGTAACAGGATACCAACGGCAAGGCATATGGTAATTACTTTTTTTCTTCTGTCATACTCCCGTTCTGTATAATTCAGGACTGCACACCATACTACTACTAACAGTCCCACTGCAACACCGGTAAAACGCCATGGAAATTGTATTTTTACAATAATATACCGGAATATCCTGCTTATTCTGCATAGTCTGTCCCATGGGAAGTACAGAGTACTCATAACTACCATAAGAACTCCTAAACCAGCTGCTGTGATTGTAATCTGCCTGTTTCTTCTTTCTTCCTGCTTCAGATATCCCCGGATACACAATAGCATCAATATGATAACTGAAAGCATCAGAGACAGTCCAGCACCCTGTGTAAAATCCCCTGCTGTCCCGGCACCTGCGTCCAGACTCTGCCCAACTGCATTATCAAATATCGCAAATACCTGTGAAAGAAAGGTTCCCTGCCTCTGTATCATAATGTCATTATTGCGAATACTGTTGATATTGAACCTTCCAAACAGCATATAATCCAAAAATGGAATCAGAAACCACGCGCTAAGTCCCAGTGCAGCTGCAACTGCACCACAGCCTGCAAGCATAACTTCCTTATGAAAAATCCTTCTGCAATACACAACAACTAATAAAAGTAATACCATACATGCTATTTCTGCTGTCAACATATGGCTCTGTAACATTCCAGCCATACTGATTCCCATTAAAACAGCACCTTTTTGTAACTGAACTTTATTTCTATCTTCATTCAGCAATAATACGCAGGCGTAAATCAGTAAAGGCCAGAATATCATCCCTGTGTATTCTCCCAATGCCCCTCTGGTATATAGATTTACCAGACGATATGGTGCCAGTGTGTAAAGACAGCTGCCGAATACTCCGATTTCTCTTTTCCTGAATATTTTGCCGAAACTATAGCCTGATATCAGTGTTGTCGCTACATTACATAATACCACATATACCTTATAGGCATCCTGTAGTGATATTCCCAGTAATCTCAACAATGCAGCCGGATATAAGAACAGATCACTGTAAAAGACGGATACGGCGTAACCATATCCGTCATACCATGCAGGTTGTATCCTGACCGGAAATTCTCCTGCTCCCAGTCCCTGTGCCAATCCTTCTATGCGCATCAGGTGAAAATATATATCATGCCCCCGAATCAGATAATTATTAAATAATGGAATGGATGCCATCAATATGATAACCAGATAGTATACTGCATATTTTATATTTTTCATTTTATCTTCCATGCTGTAATCTTGCATGCAGAAAACATTTTACTGTTTCCTTCTGTTCTTTACACCATGCCCTCCAGTATCTGCTGTTCTCTATTCCCAGTGCTTTAGCTTCTTTCAATCCCTGATGGTACTTAATGATAAAGTTCTCTGTGAAATACTGTCTGCACTCTTCACAATCCTGCAGTCCATATTTCGTATACAAATACCTGTAATCATTATAAATGCGCATATCTCTTTCTGAAAATGTCTCAGTATACTGATTAGCATGCATACCTATAGAAATCAACGGTTCCTTCGTGTATACAAACACATGGTTAGCCTGCAGCAGGTCAAAATACAGGAACATATCAGAAGCCCAGTTGCTTTGTTCATCAAATAATACCGGCTGTTCTCCCCTGCGGTAAATTCCGGCACTGGGAGCTCCTATCTGGTTTCCCAGGAAAAACAGCTTATAATTTCTGTGCAGTCGTTCTATAAAGGCATCTTCCGCATATCTTGCAAATGCATTTCCATGCTCTGTTACCTGTTTGTTCAGATGTTTTACCTGTTCAATATCCTGTCCGTCCAGCAGTACTTGCATACTCCCTGAAAAGGCAAGATTAGCTTTGGGATGTTCATCAAGCATACTTACAAATGTCCCAAGGCTGTCACTGTCTGTAAACCAGTCATCACTGAACATAATCTTAATATATTCCCCTGCTGCCATCTTAATTGCCGCATTCCAGTTATAAATATGCCCTAATGGCTTCTCATTGTGGATATAATGCAGTTTATCCTGCCAACTCCATTCTGTTCTGATCCACTCTATCAGTTCTGCTGTTTCTTCATTCGTAGAGTCATCTGATATATTCACTTCATAATCTGTATAATTCTGCCTGTGAACAGACTGTAACAGTCTCTCCACCTCCAACGCATTATTATAAGTCGGCACGCAGATTGATACTTTTACCATGTTCTACCCTCTACTTATTATTTTCTTTATCAGTCGCTTGCATCCTACTTCTATCTGGTAACATGTATCCTTAATTGTTACCTTTGCCCGTCTAAGAGCATGCTCCACAGGCTTCTCCTCATGCAGGATCAGGAAATCCAGTTCTTTCTGGTGCTCTCTGATATACCTCGGATAGCTTTCATCTATCTCGCATCTAATAAATCTGGCATCTCTCCCAAAGATATCCTTGCCATCCTTAATCTGATCTGTAACCTGGTTTAGTACATGCTTGGAATTATATTCCTGATGTGCAGCGGAGACTACCTTCTCCTGCACACGCTTCTTAATATCTTTCTCTCCATGTCCACCCATATATCCAAAGTGCCATCCGCCGTCTTCTACACGAATCCCTATTTCTTTTCTTTCAGGGAAACGAAGGTCACCGCACTGCAGGTGCTGCTCTTTCATCAGCTTATAGCTTAACATCTTGGAGCCGATCCATTTCTTATGCTCAACGCCATCAAATTCTCCTGCATAGGATAAGAGATTTCCCGATACCTCCTCCATATTCAGATAACAGTAGAACAGACGCTGTGCGAAATGGTAAATCTTATCCTGTTGGAAATCCTTCAGAATTTCCTTAACTTTCTCTGGATTGGGTATCTCATCCAAGTCGCTGAATATGATAATATCATCATCCGTAGCATCCTTGAGTCCACGGGTCACTGCGTTCTTCTGGAAGGTATCTCTTTCATGTGTCCCACCCTTTGGTGTATCGTCTACAACTACATGAATGATCTTATCCTCAAATTCCTTAAACATTTCTTTATTTTCTTCATAATAAAGAGGTTTCTTAAGTCCTGAAAAGGTCTCTGTTGCCTCGCTGATCACAAACTTATCCACAACATCATTCATGACATTTAGTCTGATTTTAAGAATATCTAATTCATTGAAAAATTGAAAACAATCGTATACCATGCTCTGTTCCTTTTTATCTACTCTGGTTTACCTATTCTATTTGCATTTGGGATGTATTATCTTTCTTGCAAGCTTCTTGCACTTCGTTCCCAGTGATTCCCGATAGAAATTAGGATACTGGGCATTTGTCCCGGCCCACTTATGGAAAGCAAATGGTGTAATACCCTCTATCTCCGGTATCATATGCTCATGTCCAAAATATTTTGCTATTTCAAGCGGCGCTATCTGCATGCCCTCTGCTTCCAGAATATGCTTGATCTTACAACAGATAAATCCATCCTCATGATACCACATCTTACCATATGCGTACTCACCTTCCCATAGGATGTTAGCCTTTTTCGGATACTCCATAAGACGTTTGCTTCGGATTCCTACGCTGTTGCCCACGCGGCAGATATTACCGTCTTTATCACGGTAGGTAGTGGTGTCACCTTCCTTCGGTAATGGCCACGGAGCACCGATATAATCATATTTCAGGAACTCATCTCTCCACATCTCAGGATGCACGATAAATCCATCTGCATGCACGATCATGGCATAATCTGTATGGATGTGGTCACCCAGTTCATATACCATTTTATAATTAAAGGCATCTATGTCCGTAAGCTCACTGGTATGACTGTAACGGATATTCTTAGGCAGCCCGATGGGCTTCTTATGCGTGATCAGCACTGCATCACCAAAGTCGATTCCACGCATACTGTATTTCATAGCCTGAATTGTCTCTTTTATATTTACACTTGTCATTGCCACCAGGGTCACCTGTGGAAGCTGCAATTTCTCCTGCATTTTACTATTTCTCCTGTTTACCTACCGTCTGATTCGTCCACTTGATACCATTGCTCAGCTTTACTTCTTAACTGCTGAAGCAATTCAAAAAAGTCCTCTGTAATATTTTTAAAATACCGTTTAGCCACATCTCCATCATAATCGTGAATTAATGTGTTTCTGACTTTCAGCATTTGAAGCCATAGATCATCTGATATCAGCCCGACACTATATGCAGTCTTTAATGTGTCTCTAGGTGAACCTGTTGCAAAATCGACTATCCCATACTCTGAAACAATAATATCTTTCATTACTTTCCATGCTAAGTCAAAGGTAAGATTAAAGGTTTGTGCAGTACCACTCAGTACAAAATTTTCATTGGGATTTGCACCACATGACAATTTCAAATTATCCAGACTTTTACAAAAACTTAGATATCTTTTAGTAGATTTTTCTTCCATATTCATCCATATCCTCTCTCAAATATTGATTACATACTTCATCATAATCAAATATATCTATTTTTTTCAATGTCATAATCTCATCTATTTCTTCACGCAAAGTCTCAATATCTTTTACACCATACGCAATAAAATCAATATCGCTTCTCTCTGTCTGAGTTCCCCGAGCATAAGAGCCAAATAATGAAAGATGCTCTACTTTATTATTTTTGCAAACTCTTACAACCTCTTTAACAATCTCATCAAAAGTCATATTATGATGTTTTTGCATATATTTCACTCCATTTAGCAATTAGAAGATATTCTTCTTTTTACAGAACGTAATGCCCTTACAAATAAATCCTCACAAATCAGATATTTCGCATGGCATTTTGCTGTCAATAACCTGATACCGGATAATTTTATTCCAGCCTTTTGATATCTGTTGGAACTCTGCTTATATGCTGCCAACTCTTCCCGACATTCTGCTGCAGTAAAAAGTTTTCCCTTTCTATCCATATATATGAACTCATCATAAATATTCTGCTCAGATGCCCAATATCCATCCGACACATTATGTCTCGCCCAATATTTCGGTGCAATAATATACTGAACAGTTTCACTGGTATAAGCAGGGAAAAAAGCAAATGTAGAGTTCGATAATATCAGATACTTTGCATTTTTGATTGCAGTGTAATCTCCTGACAGATCAAAGTGGTAAGCCGGCACTTCAGGAAGGATTCTTCTTGCTGCTGACAAATCGTCTGTAATTACCATAAATTCTATATCAGGGCGCTTACGTTTCATCACCTTCATGGCATCCAGCCAGTATTTCCTACGAAGAAAAAGCTCCGGATTGCTGGTATATTCACCACCTCGAATATTGATAATGCACAGATTATCCCTGGAATATTCATAACTATCATATTCCGGCTTTACCCTCAGCCATTGCTTAATCTCTTCTTTATACTGTCCAAAATATGCTTCATCCTGCATATTGCCATATACAAGTGTAGATTGAGCCAGCCTCAGAAGCTTCTCATCTGCTCCTGAAATATAGCATCCATGCTCGATATCATGTATGGAATTGCCAAGATATATTCTATCTTCTTTCTCCTGATAAATCTCTGAAAATTCTTCTTTCTTCATGTCCAGACCACAGTCAATGTCCATGAAATACATGCCCTTATTGGAATGCATATTATTTGCCAGAATTTCCTTATTCAGAATGGCAAATTGGCTGTGATTCTTCATGGCAAGGCATCTGGTCGTAACATAGCAGAACAGTTGATTGCCCAGTCCCTGACCTTTTAATAATTCTGTTGCAATAACCTGTTCATGTATCATGCTCTTCCCTTTCTACCCTCTATCCTTAATCTGCTCATTATTGATTGTCTCATATATCTGCTCTATGATTTTCCGGTCTGTCTTCTCGTCAAATTTTCTGGCAAACATACATGGTGAATTCATAAGCATCTCAAAGTCTTCTGCTCGAAATACATATGGATTTCCCCTGTTCCAATCAATTTCACGTACATTGCTTATGCAACTGTTAGAAAAACTACTTTGATAAACACTATTTTTATAAAGTGATTTCATTAACACAGTCTGCAATATTGATTCATCACTAATCTGCGTAAAATAATAGCTACGCCTTATCCTTTTATACTCATTTATTAAATACTTTGCATATTCATATATAACGCTGCACCAATTGGAACCGCCATAAAACGAAAAATCATTCTTTTTCTCCCTATTAACATGCAGTCTTCTTTGTATCGCCAGTGAATATGTCTCCAATTGTACCCAGAATTTTTTGTCTCTTTTTCTTCCCAGCCGCTTTGTAAAGAAATGATACTGGTTATATCTCTCCTGAATATCCTTCTGATACTGCTCTGTTCCAAAATGTATGAATTCTTTTCCATTGTTCTCTTCAAAGAAATCATGTATCTCTTTCTGTGTCTTTATTGGAAGATCAGCACCTGACAGCAAATGATAGTACTGATACTGCTGCTTTGCTGCCGCCTTAAACAGTTCAATCTCAGCTTCCATGATACTATTTGTTCCCCAGTACACCTTGTGTCTTTTTACAAAATATACCTTCGATTTCTGTGCAAACTGTTTTATTTCTGATGGGTCTATATTTTTCGCATTTTTATCTATGTGGATATAGATATCATTCCAATTATCATCTATTAACCGAATCAATCTGTTCAGCACTAATGAATTCTCATGAATCAGCAGCAAATATGCATGTTTATCCAACTTGTACCTCTTCCTATGCCTATAAAGTTGTCTGTGTAATCTTGCCGCCTTCAACCTTATAAATCATATCACATTTCTCGATTGTATTGAGTCTATGTGCAATAATAACCATTGTTTTCTTACCATGAAAGCTGTTGATTGCTTCCATAACTGCAGCCTCTGTCTCATTATCCAATGCTGAAGTGGCCTCATCAAACACAAGAATCTCCGGATTATGATACAATGCCCTCGCAATGCCAAGACGCTGCCTTTGTCCGCCGGACAATCTAACACCTCTGTCTCCGATTGTTGTATCCAATCCTTCTGGAAGTGTCTGTATAAATTCTTTCAGTTGAGCTTCTTCTAATACCTGCCAGATTCTGTTATCATCAATCTCATCATCTGCAATACCAAATGCAATATTATTGCGGATAGGTTCATCTACCAGATAAATAGACTGAGGAATATATCCAATCTGCGCCAGCCATGCAGGATAATTCTCAAATACATTATCGCCATCACAAAGTATCTGTCCCTCATGTACCTTCAGTAAACCCAGAAGAATATCTACTATAGTTGATTTACCGGCTCCGGAAGGTCCCATAATTCCAATTGACTTGCCATATGGGATTTCCATATCGGCATGATCAAAAATCAGTACGTCCGTGTTCGGATAAGCATACACAATATCTTTCAGCTCTATCCTGTCTTTTAGTTCCATGGTCTTAGTTTCATCAACAGGCAGCAATGTCTGATTTGTCTTTTTACTGATTTCATTTATGTTCATGTTCTCATAAACATAATCAAGACACGGTCTGAAATATGAAATATCTGTAAGATATGTGTTAATACGATTTACACAAGGTAACAGTCTGACTGCAGCCAATCCAAAAGCCGTCAGTGTCGGAAGCATCTGTGTCATATCATCTCCTAATGCAACACAGACAACTAAATACCCCAATATAGATACCATAAAAATAGTTTCTATTAAAATTCTGGGCAACGCATTAATAATTGCATATTTCTGATTTAATTTAGCCCCGATTTTTCCATTGCTTTCATAGTTATCTGCAAAAAATGATTCTCTATGCAATACCTTAACATCTTTAATACCATAGATAGCCTGAATACGCCATTTAGCGATTCTTGACTGAATAGCCTGATTGGTCATTCCAAGCGAATTCAACTTAGGCTTCAGAACTTTAAATAAAACAAGCGTTACAATTCCTGAAATAAATATAAGAACCAGCACAAGCTTCCAATCTGTTACGATAAGTACTCCGCATATCAAAACAAATACAACTACTTCAGATGCCAAAGAAATAATAGCCATCAGAATACCAAATACATTCGGAATATCACTATCTGTCAATCGAAAAACGGTAGGAATATCTGCATCCAGATAGAACTCATACGGTCTATTCAAAAATTCCCTTAGCACCTGGCTGATCAATCTGTTCCTGTTTACAGAAATAAATCGATTCTGTTCGCTTGTCAAAAGCAATAGATATGCATTTTTCAATATATACATAATCATCAATGCAACTAACAGCATAATGATAAATCCTTGCATATTCTGTATGTGAAGAAGTTCCATAATCCATTGACAATATTTATTCTGTTGTACAGATTCTGCATCAATTATAACCCAAACAACCGGAAGCATTGCTGATATACTTAAAGTTTCCAATATACCACCAATGAATATCATAACTGCCAAAACAACTATATTGATTTTCTGTTTTTTGTCCAAAATGTAATTCAGCTTTTTAAAGATGTCCATTTTATTCCTCATTTCCTACCTGCATAGTGCATGATCATATATCTATTGCTCAACATTAGCCTGATAAATGCTGTCGTAATCATAATTGAGATAAAATTCTTTTTCCTGCTCTAACTTAGACATATAATTATCTCTGGTGATCAATCCATCCCCAGCCTGTATCCACTGTAATATTTCACTGTTAATTTCAGGTGCATAATGCTCCCTGTCTCTGTAATTATCAAGATTACATATTATATCATATTTATCATAAAAATTATAGAGCTTCACATTTGCACAGTCCAACAGCATTTCTGTTGCAATCTGTTCTGCTTCAAATTGCCGCATCATAAGTCCTTCCTGATTCTGGAAATCCCAGAAGCAGATACTGTACGGAGTGTAAAACAGATAGAATGTAGTATCCGGATATTGTTTTACTAATTCTACAATATTTTCACGGATATTGGTGATGACCATTTCTCTTTCTTCAGGCGAAAGTCCTGCCCGCATGGGCGCTTTCTCTTCCCACCTGTCATAGCTTTGCATAATATACTGTAAACCTGTTGGTTTATCCCAGGATGAGTATTCATCCATAGATGTACTCGGTCTCTGTAAGATTGTTTTTGCAATATTAGTCAATACTCCGTGATAAAATACCGACTTGTTAAAAATATACTGAGTATCATTCCAAGGATTATCATCATATAAATATGTTGGATATCCCTCGTATTGTGTCCAGTCTTTTTCTCTGATCAATCCATTATAATCTATTGTCCATATTACTGTCTTCAAATTAGAATTACGTTTCAGTGCCCTTTCCAGATTCTGTGATAATTCCTGATAACCGGCCCCTGAAAAAGTCTCTTTTACAGACTGTGTTCCAAATAATTGATCCATTTCACTTGGTTTAAAGTTCTGTGCCATGGAAGTTCCCGTTATCATTGCATTATAGTCAAAATGTCTGGAAATTCCATCATTCGTATATCTCTCATCATACAAACGGTATCTTACAAATGAAAACGGTTTATGAAAATGAAAATACGGGTCAAAAACAAAACATAGTACAAAGAACAATACTATGGACCCAATCAACGCTAATATACATTTTTTTAACCATGTTTTTGTCTGCATTACTGCTCCTAAAAATTAAAATACAAAAATTCGCTGACTTCTGATAATGACATGACACTCCAAATAAACAATGCTGTGATTGTGATAATCTTACGATTAGTATATTGCATATCTGCTACCTTTTCCTGCGTATTACACATCGTAAAGCATGCGATTACAACTATAAATGTAAGAATCAAAACGCAAAGTCCCGGATATACATTGATTACAGCGCTTAATCCGATACGATATAGCATCTTCATTTCCACAATATTGTTAAATTGATCTGTGATTGGAGTGTATATAGCCCCCCATCCTTCATGAAACAGTCTGTTCCACAATTCAAATGCCTGTGCTACCGATTCTGCCCTGAACAAACTCCATGCAAAAGTACAGAATACAAAAGTGATTCCCATACGTAATACTTTTGGAATTCTATCTATCCATTTGCTGAATATTTTATGCGCTACATTGGCAGCACCATTTATGATTCCCCACAAAATAAAAGTCCAGTTTGCTCCATGCCATACACCGCTGACAAAGAAAACAATCATTACATTAAGGTACGTCCTTATCTTACCTCTTCTGCTGCCGCCAAGTGGAATATACACATATCTGGTAAAGAATCTGGTCAGGGTCATATGCCATCTGTCCCAGAAATCTACAATAGATACCGCCTTATAGGGGGAATTGAAATTCACCGGCAATTCTACATTGAACATATAACCAATACCATATGCCATATCACAATAACCGCTGAAATCAAAATAAATCTGTAACGAATAACATACCATGACCAACAGAATGGTTGAACTATTCAACTCTCCAACTGCCTGGTATCCTATCGTCACAACTTTAGAAAAAGTATCCGCAATCAATACTTTCTTGGCAAGTCCTAGTACAAATGCATAGATTCCCTTACTGAAATTCTCTACATCTATCTTCTTTCTGCTTTTATCCCGGAACTGTGGAATTAATTCATTATGGTATACAATCGGTCCCGCTATCAACTGTGGAAAAAAAGAAACATAAGCAGCATATTCCAGCAGGCTGTATTTCTCACAATCCTGTCTATAGTAATCTATTACATATGACAGCTGCTGAAATGTATAGAAACTGATTCCCAGTGGCAGAACTACACGAAGCAGATGAATATCTGTCTTCAAGACTGCATTTACATTTTCTATAAAGAAATCATAATACTTATAATAGAATAAAATGCCAAGATTTAGCAGTATTCCAACAATCATGAGCAACTGCCTGCTTTTATGGCGTTTCACCCTGGACATACCTTCTACCAGAAGATAATTTAACAAAATACTTATTATCAGTATGAACAGGTGAAGCGTCTCGGTTACGAGGATATAATATTTACGCTCTATACGATGAATTATATGGACTACGATAGATTGCTTGCATTTATAAAGGAAAAAGAGCTTTTAGCAGTTACAGTAGGCGTGGACTATACGTATAAAGAAGTAGCTTATAGTTTTATAGATACATATATAACGTTTGATGAAAAATAAAAATATAAGAATTAAATAACATATGTTTCGTCCTTATTTATATCTAAAAGGTATAATGACTTTCTCGTATAATTTGTTTATGACCTTATACCCTGTGGGAGACATCAGAAAAATACGCATTCTAGCAACATCCCCTTTACCTTCATAGGCATTTTGGTATACTCTCAGAACTTCCTTTTTCTCTTTTTTCATCATAGTCGCAATACGTCTAGCTGCATCCATAGTAGCTGATATCTGAGATAACTCCATATAATATGATAACATTCTACGATAAAAATAATACGCAGCCATATCTCCCATTTGATCTGAGACATGCTGTCTGATATAAGCAATGTGCTCTCTCCAGAAAGGAATTTCATCGCCAAACATCCTCTCTGTACGATTCACATTCATAATACTGCCTTCCCGATCAAGCACATAATTATACAGACACTCATCTATATATACTGCCCTTTCAAGTTTGCAGAATGCCCTAGTTGTATACATGATATCCTCAGAATTTTTTCCAACTGGGAAAAGGACTCCCTCTACAACTTCTCTTGCAAACAGTTTACTCCATACAGAGTTATAGACGACATACTCATCCGTATCTGATAAATATACCTTCAGGATTCCTTCTCTGTCAAAAGCCGTAATCCTGCCATTGCCGCCTCTCTCTATCCTGTCCTGATAAGCCTTTGCATACCGGCACACTGCCACCTGTGCATTGTTTTCTACGCAGGCAGCATACATCTTCTCATACATCTGAGGTTCTATCCAGTCGTCACTGTCAACATAACCGACATAATTTCCACTGACAACTGCCAGACCTGCATTCCTGGCATCTGATAATCCGCCATTGGGTTTGTGTACGACTTTGATCCGCTCGTCACGCAATGCGTACTCATCACACATTGCAGTGGAATGGTCTGTAGAGCCATCGTCTACCAGAATAATCTCCAGATTATGATAAGTCTGATTTATTATGGAATTCACACATCTCTCCATATATTGTTCCATATTATACACAGGAACAATTACAGATATTAAATCATTTCTATTCACACACTTGTCCATTCTGATCCAATAGAATCCAGTTTTTCCAATTTTGCTTTACCTGTGTAGCTGTTGTTGTCTCATAATTATCATGATGCAATGGTCTTATCATGATTTTCTCCTTATTTTGATTCAACCTTGCTGCCCACATACTGAATGTACTGTTTGCACAGATATTATGCTTACATTTGCTCATAAGCTGCATATCATAGATGCTATCTGCCTTGCTATTCCAATCTACCACATGCATATTATCCTGATGATAATGCTGTTTCGCATATTCTACATCATCAGAGAAAATATAATATACCGGATTACTGACTCTTTCTTCTATATATGCCATTGCGCCTTTATAATAATCTTCCGTGCAGATTCCCATATATCTGGCTCCATCTGCCACTGTCAGATAATCCGTTCTCCGAATATGGATGCTGACCGCATTCTCCTTCTGCATCTGCTCTATACACTGCTGATTTCTTGGGTCATCACTTATCGGAAACTGTAACTTGTCCTGCAACAGTGGAATAATATCCTCATAATACCGCTCACAATTCCAGAAGCCATAGAGATATACGTCATCCATATGAAAGATTTCAGGCATATACTCCTTACTTTCTCTTATTGTCTTGTCTTTTCTTCCCAGAAGCTTTCTACGGATCTTAGCAGTAAGCAGACCCGAATTATCCAAAAGCTTTGTTCTGTCCTCAGAAGTTGCCTTATCGTACTCTATAGCAGGGAACCGATCAAGTTCCAGACTACGCCATTCCTTATCCTCTCCAGCTGCATCGTTATATGCATACGTATCCAGTTTCACTTTTTTCCCAAGGCTTTTCATTTTTTCATAAAGGGCATATTGGTATAATTGATTACCCAATCCACCCATCACATGAATTAAAATCATAGATTCCCTCGTTCTTTATTTCTGTTCCAACAAGAACAATTTAGCTGTCGAATCCACAACTGCTGTCGTTTGATAACCTACAGATTCTAATGCGTTCACTATTGTATCATGTTGTCCAGATACCACATAAATCTGCTTTGGCAGACCATCAGGATAAACATTCTCATTCAAAAAAGATATCCATTCCGCATCACTATAGTCCAATGTTTCTAATGTTTCATTGCAATATATCTGATTCCAGTCAGATTCCTGATACTCTTCGCTATGTGTCAAGTAATATACAAATGCATACCTCTGATGGAAATTGACAAAAGTCGGAACTTCTTCTCCATCATCTGACCGCCATGTTCTGACCACAGTTCTTAAATCACTTTTTGCCCAGTGATTACTGATTCGGTAATCCCCATATGTGCAGTACAAGATCATGGCAATCACGATTCCGGCACTTATAAATGGTGATACCTTACGCATCCATTGCTTGTCACTTCCCTTGAAGATCATAACCGTTTCATATAAAATAACTGCAATCAAAATGAACCACAGCGGAAATATAAACAAATTATAACGATTACCAAACCAACCATATGCATAGATATTCAGTGTTGTAATCACGTAATAAATAAGAAATACCCATATATTACATCTGATAAAAAACTTAACTTCTTTTCTATGCGTCTTTCTATAAACAAATATGCCAAGACCCAATAGCGCAAAAAGAATGATCCATATTGCCCATGTTATCTTCTCTGCATCCCTGTCATAGTCCAGCATGCACCAGCGAAGCACCCACATCAGACTGTCAAAGAAATCCAGTATGACATTATTACCGGTTATCTCTATCGGCTTGTCAGCCCCAAGTGTACTGATTGGATTCGTTGACTGGGGTAACATGAAGAAATAAAGCAAAGGAATTCCAGCCCCTATACCAGCTGCAACATAAGATATCAAAGTAGTCCGGAACGTTTTCTTCTCTCCTGATTTCCAATAGTATACTAACAGCTGCAGTGCCATTGGTATAATGACAAATACAGCGCCATAATGTGTATATACATCTACTACACATAGAATTGTAAACATAATTGCTCTTTTAATCGTGATCTGCTCTAATATAAACAGGTATAGATATACAGTCCAGATTAACAGCATAATTAAAAGCATATATTCTGATGCTTCTTTCACATAATACATCAGAATATAAATACTGGAAAACACAAAAACAGACAAGGTAGCTGAAAATCTGCCACACAGTTTCTTTATGACCAGATATAAACCAATTACTGCAATGAAGCCCATTACTACACTGGAAAAACGATACCACCACTCACTGTCATGAATCTGCAGCCAGATACACATCAACCAGTTATATAAAGGAGGCTGCTGCTGAATATACGCCATACGTTCATACATGGTCGTATATTGTGTCACGCCCTGGATAGCTCCTTTTACTGGTATGGAGCAATAATATTCCATTGATTCATCCTGCCAGATTGGTGCATTGGTCAATTTATATAATGCCATAATCCAATAATATATAAATGCAAGTCCTGTCGTTACCCATTCAGGTACTTTGAATTTTCTCAGTGTCTTCACTCTTCCATTCCTTTCGTTTAAACAAACTTCGCACTAACACAAATCATAGCACAAGATTACAAATCGGTAAACTGCTTTTAAATACCACCTTTTATTCAATACTCCTGAACCCCTGCTTCAATGTATCTCCCATGAATTCTATCTCCACCTTCCTTGGAATTGCAGGGAATGCATCATATCCCACTCTGTCACCACTTACCGGATAATAGAACGTAACTCCATTGACTTCATAGGAATCCAGCTCATAGCTTCCGTAATTCTGTTGCGCCACATAATATGGCAGGTTACTCTGTGTTACAATATAGCCTCCTAATGACCATATCTTCACAAATCCTGACAGCAAAAGCAGTATACACAGGATTCTATCCATGCTTTCTGTGTCTGCAAGTTCTATTTTAATACAGATTGCAGACCACATCATGCCACCGGTCAGCGCTATCAGCAGTAATATATAGGCATACCCATATCTGAGCAGTGGCGCTGATAACTGCCAGAACAGATAAGATGCTGCTATTGCCAGCCACACCAGCCCAATGTCTTTTATCTTATCAGCTTTTCTTCTAAATAAGGCAATTATGAACATAATGAATCCCAGAATGATGCTTATGATATCTGCGATAATAAATAATTTACCCAACATCGGCAGCATAGTCTGAAACCACTGTGGAAACCACTCTGTTATTGGCAAGTCAACCAGTGCCGCATTATTCAAGCCCCTTCCCCAGGTCTTGATCTCCGCTGCGTCCAATGCGGCTGCCTGGGCAGGAAGCTTCCAGTCTACAGAGAATATATCCAACGCCGGGAAAGGATATAACAAATATCCTGATATCCATACCGTCCTTATAAGCCAAGGCATTATAACTCCAATGCCTATACATAGATAAAGCATAATTTCTTTCCATCGTTTCTGCCGTATCAGCATAATAGCCGGCTTCAGAACCAGTATCAGAATCAATCCGGCTGTCAGCTTCAGGGATACTGCATAGACCCCTGCCACGCATAGCAATGCATAAGGCGTTACATTATCTGCTTCCTTTTCATCCTCTAATTGACTCAGCCATTTGATAATAATATAGAATACTGTGCACATAATCGCATAATCGGAAGCAGGCGCCATAATATCACTATATATCAAGGTCAAATAGAACAATGCTGCTGCCCTTGCAAAATCTGATAGAAGCAACTTCTTTCGTTTCCAGGCATGCACGATACGCAATGCCTCTATGCTGAGAATCAATGCTATCATCCCATTTACACTATGCATAGACTGTCCAAATATATATGGCATACTGTAAAGCGCGGACAACGCAAAAAAGGAACTGTTATAGGCAAATCTTACATGTATATTGCCCAGTCCCTTTACTATTCCATATTCTTCCATCCACCGTA